>JGI25132J35274_1000503_pt1 | contig 10458 bp, 17 predicted proteins | sample ETNvirenome_6_30_FD_35274 | JGI IMG/M metagenome (IMG submission 35274)
ATAAGTTTTCTTATCAACTTCTTGATAAGGTGCTTGTTTATATGAATGGTCAGAGTGAGGTAAGAATGAAACACCACTCATCACATCAAAGTTTTCGTATACCCATGCACCAACTTGTAACCACTCTTCTTCTTTTACATAAACTGTAATTGAAGGTTTGTGTTCGCACCAATAAAGTTGATAAGTTTTCCATATCTCTAGTTGTTCAATAGCAGATTTAGCATCTCTCATTACTGATTCTACTGGAGACCTCATAGGAAAATAAATAACTTTAGTATCGTTTGGTTTCATTACATCATCTTCAGCATGAAAACCTTTATCTATCATCATATCACACAAGGGGTCTTTCTTATCTGCTCTTACAGTTCTAAGATAATAAGGTGAATAACGTGGGTGTATACCTGAAGCTGAATCAACCAACTGTGATACAGTTCCTGAAGGTTTAACACAAGTAATAGCAGTTGATTGATTAACTCCTAACATCTCTGCCCATTTTTTATTTGTTTCAATTGCATGGTCTTTTAAATTAACTAACATAGATTTTAAAACTGCTTCATTAAAAGCACCTCCTGACAATACAAAATTATCCATAATACCAGTAAGAGAAACACCTAATAATCTTTCTTCTTCAGTATTATCTTTCCATTGTTTAGTCAAGTATCTAAAGTCTGATAGAGTTGATTGAAGTGTACCAAAGATTGTAGCTACCTCTACCTTTTCTTTTAAAGTTTCTTCAGTATCGTCAGGTCTTACAACCACTTCAGATAAATTACAAAACTGTTTATTTCGTAATACTATTTCTGAACATGGATTAGTTCCAAAGTCAAAGTCACCCTCTCTTCTACCTGAACGTGTTGCCATCTTTTGTGATGCAACCCTATTAAAGATACCACGTTCACCTGATTTAGAATCATAAAGAGATACCCACTCTTTCATGAATGTACCTATGTCAGGCTTCTCAGTATAAGCTACAGANTTATTAGCATAACTTCTTTGTGGATTATTGTCCCACCATTGACCAGTCTTTGCATCTCTCATTCTAATGTCTGAAAGATTAGACAAGCTAATTAAAGCTGAACGTCTTACACCACCACAAACAACTACGTCTGCAATCTTACATACAATATCATGACACTCAATACTATTTAATTTTCTACCACTAGCTTTTTGAAATGTTTCAATACTAAATTTAAATAAATCTCTCAATGGGTCAGGACCACTAGCACGTCCACCAAATGTTTTTAATTTAGCACCTGCAGGTCTAACGAGAGACATATCAAATTGTGGTATCTGTCCTGCGTAAAGCATAGCAATAAGTTCTCTATAAGATTTTGCCCAACCTATCTTACTATCTCTAACTTTAATAACTGTTTCAGTTGTATGAAACTTCTCTGCAATCTCAGGAAGTTTATCAACGTACTGTCTTTCAACACTAAACCCTACACCAGTACCACACATAAGTATGTACATTATTTCATCAAAGGTTCTTACATTATCAATAGCAACATATGAACAGTTAAATCCTGCTACATTATCTTTATCTAAAGCAGGACCTGCAGTCATCAATGCTCTCATTGAAGGCATAACTTTTAATGTAGTGATAGCATCAACCCATCTATCTCTTTCTTTCTTATTTAATTTTTTATTAGTTAACTTCTCATATCTTCTTTCCATATAACTAACATATCGTTCAACAGTTTCACCCCAAGTTTCTCTTCTGTTTTCTTTTTCAATCCATCTCGCATAACGAGAGATGGCAATATAGTTTTGATATTCAGTTGGTAACATAATTATTTCCCCTTTCTTTTTTTATTATATTTTACTCTATCATAACTATCTTTATCTGTCAATATAGCATTTATATGTGTACGAATAAAGTTAGTTTTTTTTGAAGTTAATATATCCATAGCTACCTTTCTCATATATTTAGGATTGATGTTGGCAGAATGACATATGTATTCAAAATCTTTTTTAGTTTCTCCAAAGTTAGATGTAAACCAAAGTATGGCTTCACGTTTATACTTTGAACTTTCCAAATCTCTTGTATCTTTTTGTGTGGCATCAAGTAATGCTTGTAAAATAATTGCAAGAAATAATGTTCTCTCAGCACTTGTTGAGCTGATAAAATTAGTTTCTGTCTGTTGTAAAAAATCTTCATATTTTTTTTGCATCATACCAATGTGTTGGAATACCATCACTAATTTTACAGTAATCAAAGTTATGTTTAATACACCACCCTGCATAAGTCATAGTACCACCTTTGTTTAACTTTTTATTTGGATTATCAAACGCAAATCTAATTAGAATTTTAGGATTACATTTTCTAAAAAATAAATGTTTCTTTCTCATCTCTATTGTTAATCGTCCTTTAACTTCTATATAAGTACCATTAGGTAGTAAGAAGTCAGGACAATAAGTTTTAGTTTCGTGCCACTCATAACTATATTTTGTGGGTTCATATTTAACTTTTACTTTTTTATCTTTAAAAAATTTATAAACCTTTTCTTCTGAACCACTTCTAAACTTCATTTAATATTCCTCATATGAAAATAGTTTCGTATATGTAAGCATGTAAATACTACACACATAAGTAACATATAATAACTGTTAGATAATACTGACCATGTAATCCATATTGCATTTGAAACCATACCATACAAAGGTGCATAGTTATCTTTGTTACCATACACCCACACAGTAATCACTGCAGAAATCGCAGCTAGTAATTCAAATACACTAACCAAAGTCATCTACTGTTACCTCTTGTACATCAGGTGTCCTAGCTACTGTAGTTAAGTATCTTGGTCCATTTGAATAGACAAATTTTCTAAGTCCTTTCCCACCATTAGCATCCTTCCAACAATCAACTTTATAAGCACAGTAGGAACAGCCAACGTCAAGTTTACGATTACCACTAACACCATCTGCAATATCGTCATAACACTTGCTAGGAATTGTATCACTTGCGACAACATTTTTAAGATGTAAGACCCTATCTTTCGCATTTATCATCTCCATTTGATGGACAGGCATAAGACATATCCTGCCACTTTGTTTATCTATAGCAAGAAACGCACCACCTTCTTTACCCTGTGCTTCAGCATAAGCTGATAACTGAGGTATATATCCAAAAGGGTCATCTTTTAATAATGAACGATTAGAAAATTTTTTAAATGAGTATGCACTAGCAGATTTACAATCTGTTATAACACCATCAATCTCACAATCTTGGTGTCCCAATACCCCTTCAATCTCTAATTCTTTTTGTTCATTTTTAACTTCATGACCTGCAGTTTTAGCAAGAAGTAAAAGTAATTCCTCAAGCATATAACCATAAGCAAATTTTATCTTTGCCCATGCAGGTAGATTTTCTTTTTCTATATCTCTTGATTGATACCACACTTGTCTATCAGGTTTACCAATCTGAGACATTCTTAAATTATTATTCTCAGAATGTTTGTCAAATAACGACATGATATTTATTTTAATATTTTCTGCAAATGATTCAACATCTTTCATTGATGGTTGTTTACCTTCAGAGATAGTATCATACATGTCTTTAACTAGAGTATCAATTTTTTTCATTAGACAAAAAAGGGACGTAGTTATTAGCCACGTCCCCCCTCTATTTATTTATTGTTAAGCTACGTTTGTAGCAAAGTCATTAGACTCATCACCTTCTTTAGGAATTTCCTGGAAAGCTTCGTCAACTTCTTTGTCAACATAAGGTACTAAGTCAACAACTTGAATGGCTTGTAGTTCAGCACTCTTACCTGAGTTACCTCCCCACTTCCAATCGTACATTCTATAAAGAACATTTACGTTAGAACCATTACCAATAAGAACCCCTTCCAAAGGACGTTTCATATTGTCCTTGATTTCAGGTGCTCTATTTTGAGTACCATCTTTGCGAGTAGCTTTTCTCTTAATAGTAACAAAGTCTCCTCTTTCGTCTCCTTTGTTTTTAACAGACAGTCCATCAGCTTCAGCTTTCTTTTTGTTTTCAGCATCAACTGATACATCTATACTGTACACTCCACCTTCATCAAACTTAGTGCTAGGTGCTACAACTTGTGCCCAATAAGATTTTCCATTTATTACAGTCATTTTCGTACTCCTTTCATAATTGTCATTTGAATATGACTTATTTTAAATACTAATTATATTTCATTATAGTAACATTGTCAAGAACTTTTTACATTTATTTCTCCTTCCAATTAGTGTGTCTCTGCCCAACTCAAACCAGTCTTGAACTCTGCGTCCAGTGGGCATTTTAGGGTTAACTCTTCAGTAGTATTTTGAATGGCAGTCTTTACAATTCTACCCATTTCTTCTACATCTTTTTTATGTACTTCAAATTGATACTCATCATGTATTGAAGCTACAAGTTTAGAATCAATACCTGATTTATTTATTAAGTTTATCATTTGTCTTAACCAAACCTTACAAGCTATTGCTCCTGCACCTTGTACAATTGTATTAACTGCTTTATGTGGTGAACGTACATTAAATAGTCTACCATCTAAACCTCTTACCTTACCCATAGTTGATGCTTCTTCTACTTGATTTCTAAAATGTTTTAACTTTGGTAACTCAGATAAAAATTTATCAATAAGTTTTTTACCAACTGACATATCTTTTGAACCAACTATTTGTGCAATCTTTTTTGCACCTGCTCCAAATAAAAAAGCATAGATAAAAGTTTTAGCTTGGTCTCTATTTGTAAGTCCTGCCATGCTCATGTTTCTTGTATGAATATCTCCATTTAATATTTCATTTGTGTACTCAGGTGTATCAATATAATGTGCTAACATTCTTAACTCTAATCCTGAAGCATCAGTACCAAAGATAACGTGAGTATTAGGTTTATCTGTAGTCCATACTTCTCTACACTCTTTACCATAAGGTGAATAAACTGCAGGAATTTGAGCCATGTTTGGAGAGTGATGACTCATTCTCCCTGATACACAACGTAAAGTTAAAACTCTACCATGCACTCTACTTGTTTTATCATTCACAACATCTAACCAAGATGTTATTTGAGAAGTTCTTTTCTTTAATAATAAATATTCAGATATAAGTTTAGCTTCAGCTATATCTTTTATCTTAGACAGAACACCTTCATCTACAATGGGTGAACCTTTATCAGTAAACTTATTTGGTTTCCAACCTAGCTTCATAAGTCTTTCAGCTATTTGTTTACGAGATGCAAGATTAAATTCTTGATGACTAACTTTAGTAAAAGGTACACCTTTAACATAACCACGAGACTTATTATTTACTTTAGGTATAAACTGTTCTTCAATCTTTAATGGTGGAAAAGTTTTATGTACTTCTTTTTCTAACTGTTCAGCTTTATCTTCAAGCATTGCNTGTAGACTACTTGCTTTTTTTTGGTCTAAATAAAAACCATTGTTCTCTTGTTTAGTTATGATTGAACGTACATCATGTTCAAGTCTTAAAGATTTTTTAGAAAAGTTTTTACCTTCAACAATTAATCTTTTATAAACTTGNTGAGTTACATCAACATCTCTTTTACAATANGTTAACATCTCTTGACTAAACTGTGAGAAGTTATTGAACTCAATTTTATTTAAACCAATACGTTCACCCCAGGAATCAAGTGAATGACCCTTCTCTCTTTCAGGATTGTACAACTGTGACATGATTAATGTATCAGTTATTTGTCCAATAGTTATTTTTGTATTAAGTAATCTGTTTAGAACTGGTGCGTCAAATGAAACACCATTATGCATTATGATTTCTTTACAATGATTGTTAATAAAGTTAGGTAATTTAGTGTAACAATCTTGACCTACAAATGAATAAGTTTTATTCTCATCAATGTTCTTAGCAACAACACAATGAATATTTTTTGCATCAAGTGAATCAGTTTCAATGTCTAGTATTACTCTCATTTAACCTGAATATAATCTTTTATTGTTTGTATTGCAAATAGTTTTTGTAAATTAATTAGGTACATCTTTGAAGCATTATGGTCTCCACCACTTACTGAGACTTTCCTATCTAAAGAATTAATAATCTTTTTTAAACTGTCAGTTTTAAATACTAACGTAGCATAAACATCATCACCCACACAAAGATTATGAAACCAGTAGTCAGCTTCAGTTGCATTGATACCTGAAGGTTTACCATAACTCTCATATTCAATCGCAATGTTACCAGTCTTTTGCCATACATCACGTTCAGATTTTACTTCAATCTTTTTATCCTGAAGCATATCCTTTATAGCATCTTCTCTAACTTGACCATAAGCTAAATCAATATCAAACTTTTTTCTATTATCTTTAGTTGGTTTCATTGTCATTATCTTTTTCCTTGAAAGGGTTTTCTATTTCAGTCATACGACCATTTTCTTTTGACCATAAAAGATAGGAAGCAATACCAGTAATACCTGCATATCTATTCTTCAATACTCTAATGATTGAGGTGTTAGCTGATACTTCATCTTCTTCTTGCTGGTTTCTTTCCATACCAATTACTGCATCAGATAATTGAGCAATGGCATGTGAACCTCTCAAATGAGAAAGAGAAACTTGCTTACCTTCTTCGTGTCCCTTATCATTATCAAGTCTTCTTAGATGTGAAACCAAAAACATTCCTACTTTTGTTTCATGACAAAGACCTCTAAGTTTAGTCATTAATAAGTCAATTGCTTTTCTCTCATTATTATCTTCACGAGCTGACATAATTAAACTAAGATGGTCAATAAATATCCATTTACAATCACAACCTTTAGCCATAAAACGTATACGAGCCATGATTTGTTCATCACTTAAAGAGCCAAATGAATTATTATAAATAGTTAATCTATCACTATCAAACTCGTCAACAACTTTATTCAAGTCTTCAATGTTTTCTTTTTCCCATACTTCATCAAGATGTAATTGTTTATTGGTATGTATACCTAACACACCTTGTAAAGTTCTTTCTGCATCTTCTTCAAGAAATATTAAACCAATATTATCTTGAGTTGTTTTCCAAAAATGATAGACTAATTCTCGCATGAATGATGACTTACCCATACCAGTCCCTGAAGTAATCGTTACAAGTTCTCCAGTCCTTGCACCATAAAGCTTTTCATTTAGTCCATCAAAGGGATAGGGACAAGTCTTTCTATCTTTCTTTTTCCAAAGATTGTCTCTTATATCTGATACTCTAAGTATACCTTCAGGTGTATGTGACTTTGCATTCCACCAACATTGAACAAACTTTTGTCTTTGTCCTGCTTTTAAATATTCGTTAGCATCTTTTAATTCCATATTAACAATCTTACATTTGTTAGGTGAAAATATTTCTGCTACTTTATTTGCAGTTGCCTTACCTATATTGTCATTGTCAAAACAAATAATTATATTTTCAAAACTATCTAGATATTCAAAGTTCTGTTTACAATCTCTTACTGCTGATTGAACCCCATTCTTAATTGATACTGATGCCCACTTAGAACCCATCATCTCATAGACAGATAAGGCATCACACTCACCCTCACATATAGTGATGTACTTTTGACCACCACTAAATAACTGTTGACCAAATAATTGTGACAATCCAAAGTTACCTTGAGCAGTAAATTCTTTTGGTAAAGTTCTAATCTTATTTGCCACATGTTTTTTATCTGAACTAAAATAAGGATAGACATGCTTAGTTATCATACCATTGGTAGTCAGAGTTGTTACTCCATACTTACTAGCAGTTTCCTGGGATATACCTCTATCTTTTAATGATGTTGTTTGACCAACATATAAATCGTTATTCATAGTATTTTTCATTGGTGTTGCTACTCCTTCAGCTTTTTCATAGTACCCACAGTCAGGTGTAAAACAATGTGCATGACCATCAGTGTATCTTGCTAAATTATTTTTACTCCCACATTTTGGACATGCTTCGTGCTTTAAAAATTTACTTTCCATCTTTAGCATTTTACCCCCTAGTGTATTGTTTCTTTATTTTTTCCCATGATTGGTTCAAATATTTCATCACCCTGAGTAGGTGGTTCACCCATACCCAAGGCAATAAGTTCCTGAGCAGTATCATTTAATGCATTTTGCATTGTAAGAAAACCATAGTATTCTTTTTCAGCTTTCATTATAGCTGTAATAGATAATGCTCTTGCCATAAGATATACAGTTTCAGGCGAATCATACTTTTCAATTAAATCAAGAACCATAGTATGAAACTTTTTTATAATATCTTCCTTTTGTTCTTTGGTTAAACTATTTTCCACTATCAACTCCTTCCATCATTTCAACAAAACCATTTATATCTTTCAATGAAACTTGTTTAATATTTGTTTCACCACTTGCAGTTAGTATAAAGTCAGCGACTGAAGTAGGTATATCATCATGACTTTTAAATTTAGATATCATCATTTACTCCTTCCTTAAAACCTTCCATTATTATTTGTTTTGATTTTAAGTCCTTATTATGAATTATATTTATAAGTTTGTCAAGATACCATTGTGCTTTTTTCAAATCTTCTAATGGCTTTCCCTTGTAATCGTATCTCCACATGTACTTTACAACATTAGCTTTTAAGTAACCAAGAAATTCTTTGTCACTCATTGATGCTTGTATCGCATCTATACATTCAATCCCATGTTTATTATAATGCTTGGGATTATTAACATTATCGTATTGTTTTATATGCGTGTCCATATTCTTTATCCTTTCTTTTCTTACCAAACTCTTTTGGTGTTTCACATTTAACTGCCTTTATTTTATAAGGTGGTTTTGTTTCTTCATAAATTTTTATTACAGTTTTCTCACAGTTATCATATAACTTAGGTAAAACTTTTTGATGTATCTTATTGTCGTACTCAAACCATACTGTTATTAAAAAATATGTAAACATAATTCTATCCAGTTAAATATAATGTTATCATTAATGTTAATAAAAAGAGTGCTATTAATTTATCTCGCATTATCTAATCTCCATTGGCATTGGCACTACACATTTTCTTTCCTGCACTGGTATGTACTTAGGGTCAATGGGTACACCTTCAATTAATTTTTGTCTTATCAAATGATGTTCCCAACCAATACATATATAACCAGTTCTTCTGTGTTTACCTCTATCAATATCTCTAGCTTTAAATTCTTCTTCAGCTATCACACTAGCATTTTTACAGTCAGGTAATTCTCTGACAAAGAGTTCAACATCTCCTACTGGAGAAGTAAAAGTTAGATATAAAGCTACCATTTCTTTTATCATTTATCTAGTTCCTTTGTTACACATTTTTGTTTATAATACACATTACCCAAGAATGTAAGACTAGGGTTCTGTGGGTCAGGTTTTTTCTTACCAACATATTCCCATACACAAGTCATAGTCTTGTTATTGTTTGCACGTTGGTGAAAAAAATCAATGTTATCAAGGGTATAGATGTTAAATACTATACCAAGTATTAATGTTTCAAGTCCCATTATTATTCCTTTCTATTATTAATATACATATACAACTTGTGGTAGTGGTGTATAATCTATTCTTCTATCCACATGAATAAAAGTTCTAGCTACACCCACAGTCCAACCTAAATCTATTGCTCGTTTAATTAAGTCTTTTCTAAAGACTGAATTAGGTATAGCAATATCAACTGCACAAGTATCTGTATCCCATTTATCATTACCAATTTTATGGAATGAGTTAGGACTTGCAGGATAACCACGACTTTTTAACCAGTCGTTGTGTTCTTGTGAACGACAACAAGAAGTTATCTGTAATGGTTCACCCATATTCTCTCTTAAATTTATTAAACAATTTAAAAAACCTTCAGCTAAAATAATGTCTTTAGATGTAGGGCATTGTAATTCTTTTTCAGTAAAGTATTTATTTTCATAGTAGTGTAATCTTTGTGACATTATTTATCTCCTTTATTTTTTTTGTCATTAAGTTCTTTAATTCTTTTGTAAGAATTATAGAGTTGTTTATTTAGTTCTTTTATTTCTCTTTCGTACAATTCGCTTTTCCTCATTACACTCCTTTCCTTTATCTAATAATTTATCTAACTGTTTAAAGAAGACATCATTAAATATTTCATTTAGTTTTTTACAACAATCTTTATTATCTATTTCCTTGTTTCCAATTACAGTATACTTAATCATCATTATGTCGTTCCTTTAAAAACAATTATACACATTTTTAAAATACTTTGTCAAATTAAAAATGCATTTGTCAAATTAATGACACATATTGTTGTATAATTACAACATCTACTCATCATATGTTTCCATGTAGTCTTGTATCTCTTCTCGTGTCATAAGATTGACAAGTATTGGTGTGTCCTCACCTATGTAACCACCTTCAATGTTAAAGTCTACAAATTCTCTGGCTTCTTCATAAGACATATCGTCCCTTTTAACCAGTTTGGTTATCATTCTGTGCTTATCATAGATAAATACATCTAACATACCACTGCGTGTACCTACACCTATGAT
>JGI25132J35274_1000507_pt1 | contig 10413 bp, 1 predicted proteins | sample ETNvirenome_6_30_FD_35274 | JGI IMG/M metagenome (IMG submission 35274)
TCAGTACCATCGTAGTATTGCTTGCCTTTAATTTCATAATCGAACCTAGCAATCTTACGAATACCAAAACCATAACGATAATCGTAGTCATAGTAATCAGTGCCATCAACCACAACAGGCACATCGTATAAGCTACCATTAGGATTTGTTCTTACAAAATAGCTCGGTACATTTTCTTTTGAGTTTTGAATATCTCCAGAAAGATATACCGTACTATACTTAAAAAAATCTTTAAATAGTTTTTTCTTTTCTTGTGCTTGAAAAGAAATCGTTATTAATAAAAAAAGTGCTAGTATTTTCTTCATTATTTATATTTTTTAAACATTAATTTGTATAATAGCTTATTCCAAGCTTGCTGTAGTTTGTCTACGAATTTTTTGATTTTTTGTTTCATAATTTATTTTTTAATCCAATATTCAATAGTAGGACTTTTAGCGTATGCTGTAGGTCTTTGAACTGTAACAGCTCCTTCTACTTTCTTTCTAACTTTTTTATACCCATTCTTTTTTAATTGTCTAATTTCATTCTGATATTTTTCTTTTCTTCTCTCATAAGCAGCTTCTTTATCAGCTTTTTCTTCACTAGATTCTACACCATAATAAGGTAATCCTAATTCCCACGCTGAATAACCTAACATTAAAGCTATCTTCTGCCATTGATCTGATTGATCACTCATGGAGTTTCTAAGATTGTTAAGTTTCATAAGAGCTCTATCTAAAGGTACGTTAGTAAACGCTGATATAACTTGTGCCGCTGCTAAAATACCAGGGTTATCTATATCGGCACCAATTTCTTTCATATCTTTTCTATTCCACGAAAAAGTATTTGCAGCAGAGTTAAGTTTACGATATTTAGAATCTATAGGTGGAGCAACATCAAATAAATCATCAATTGCTTTTCTAAAATCAGGACTATTTTTACCACTTTCTTCAGCTATAGTAATTAAAGAATTTTTCAAAGCATCAACTGCAGCACCACCAACACCCATTCCTCTTAAATTAGAAGAACTCATACCGTTTATTATATCCCAAGCTCTGTTACCTAAGTCTTTATCTTCTGCACCTTCATCATCTTCACCCTCAAACATTTCTACAAAAAGAGCTTGTTGTAAAGAATTAAATACTATATTTTGAGCTACTCCATAATAAGCTAATTTTGATAAATGCTCTCTATAATCTCCTCTTCCGTCAATTAAATCTTGAGCAGCTCTTTTTTGAAGTCTCATATACTGCATTGGAGTATTAGCAAAAGCTAATATAATTCTACCAGCATTAGAAGCTTGTTGTTCACTAATTTTACTAGCATCTGCTGATTGTTGAGTTTCTTCAGAGATAGCTTCAAAATCTAAAAACGCTTGTGCTTCTGCTTCTTGCTGAGACATGCCTTCCTTTAAATAAGTATTTATTCTGTTTCTATAAAAAGTAGCACCACCTGAGGCAATAGCAAAACTATCAGCATATCGTGTAAATACAAAACCTTTATTTAGTAAAAAAGCTACAGCTGCTTTAGCTTTGTTTTTAGAATCTTTTACTGCATCAGCTATTTCAGATTCTGTAACATTTATTCTTAAACCTTCTCTTCTGTTTACTAAATAATCAGAGTTCATTAAAGTCATAAAATCACCCCAATACTGTTTTTGATTTGCAAATGCTTTACCAGCAGCCACTACATTATTATCACCCCAATTTATAAAATTTACCGAAGATAAAGTTTGTAGCGCAGCAGATCTTGTATTTAAAAACATTACGTTACCTACAGAATTGTTGATCCAATCTAAAACATTATCAGTAGTAGGATTACCGCTTGGTGTTCTATTTCTACCACTTTTCATTCTAGCTATAGTTCCTTTTAATGCTTTTATATATGCTGGACCATAAGCCGCTTCTAATTTAGCTAGATTTTTTTCAGAAAATATAATATCTACATTTCTCTGCCAATCTGTTAAAGCAGTAGATCTATTTATAGAGTTTATACCACCTATTATATCTGTAGCTACATTACCTGCAATCCAATTCTCAGTAGGAGCCGGATAACCTCTATTTTTTTGTAAAGCTATTATACCTTCAGAAAAACCTATTAAATCAGAGTTATTTTCTACATATTCCATTAATCTTCTTTGATCTGTTTTAGATAAACCTGGAATTTCGTGACCATCTCTAGCCCACATATAAACCCTCATAGCATCTCCCACAGTGTATCCTGAAACATTAGAAGATTCATTTAAAGTTTTTGGTACATTAGGAAATTGTTTCTTTAAAGCTCTAAAATCATTACTCATACTAACCATGGTCATGTTAGTTTCTGATACCGCTTTATTATATGGATCTATTAAATGTTTTTTGTAAAAATCAAACTGAGCTTCACCTTCTTTACCAGAAGCTAATGTTGTATATAATAAACCTTTAAAATCTTCAGCTGAATAAGGCATTATAGTATTTAAAAACTTAGTTTTAGCTTTTTTACCAATTAATTTACCTTTTGCTTGTGAATAAGTTTTTTGAGCTCCTATACCAGTTGATATTTCTAAATATTTGTTAAAAGTAGTATCTACTTCTTCATCGCTTAGAGCTGCTAGTGATAACTGGGTATCAACCTTCATACCGTCAACACTTCTAGCCGCAATATCTAAAACTCTTTGAACTTCTTCAACATTTTTTATTTGATCATCAGTAAAATACCAATTATTATATCCTTCAGCAGTTTTATCTAAAACCCATCTTCCTTTAGCTGCAGCTGTTCCGTCAGCTAATCCAACAATATTTTCAAGCGGTAAATCTAATCCCATTTCTCTTAAAAACAATTGTATAGCTTCAGCAGATTTAGGATCTCTAGCAGTTAAAATATAAACCTCTTCTGTTCCATATTTTTTGGCTATATCTTTTATTCTTTGTAACATTGGACCAGGTTTACCATCAACAACTTGATTAAATTGATCAAAATTAAACTCTGCTCCTTGAGCTTGTAAGTTTCCAAATTGTTTAGCAAAATCAGCCGCGCTTAATTCACCTGTTGAGCCATCTGGTAATGTATAAACTACTTTTGAATTAGTTAAAGCAACTGTATCATCAAAATCTGCTACAGTAATACCTTTGTCTTCTGCTTCTGGATCACTTGCTATTCTAATAGTGTTATCCATGTCGCTCATTACATCTACTTGATCTTGATTGGTAGAGTATTCATAACCTGTAAAATCTTTTAATAAAGAATTTAAACCATATTTTTCAGCCACTGCGTAATTAAGTCTACTTATAGCTTCAGCGTCACCTTCAAAATCCTGTAAAGCTTCTATTCCTATACTTTCTAATATTTCGTCATAAACAGTTTTAGTTAAACCACTATCTAAAGTATATGTTTTTTTAGCTATATCTAAATTATAACCCATCCTAAATATTAGAGAGGTATTAGTTTTACCCTGTAAATCTATAGCATTAAACTCATCAAGAAAACCATATATACCATTGTATTGACTTAAAACATCTGCGCTTTCATTTGTTTTACCCCATTTATTTTCTAATAAAAGTTTTAATGTTGTCTTGTTAAACTCATTAGCGCTCATTAAATGCTCATACTTCTTTTTACTTATCTCATCTCCTTCATCTGGTATATAAAAATATCTTGGATTAGAAAATAATCTAACACCACTGCTTAATTGAGAACTTGTAGATAATAATTTAATTACATGATCAGCGCGTTTACCAAATTCCTGACTAGTAGGATCAACACTGTGCATCCATTCTTGTAAAGTTGTCATTTGAAGATCTAGAAATTCTAACATTGCTTGACCTTCTTTTTCATCAAAGTTAGCTAATATTAACTGTTTTCTATCTTCTTGATTGAGATCAGGATTTCTTAAATCCTCAATTACTTTTAATTTATCACTAGCATAAACATTACTTAAAGCATCGTAATCAAAGTTTGTCCATCTATTATAGGTTTCTTCAGTCATAAAACCTTTTGCTTTTTTATAAGCTTTATAATCNTTATATTGTTTTTGAAACGCTCTAGTTAAATCGCCCATGTATTTAGCGCTTTTCCTAACTAATTTACCATCTTTAGTTATATCGTTTAAATTAGCGTTTTCATGACCAATAATTCTTCCGGCTCCATATGAACCTAACCATCCAAGTATCATCTTTTTATTTCCATCAAGTGCACCTGGTGGAAGAGGAACAAATCTAGCTATATCAATGTTGGAACTCATATAGTTCTTAACATGGTTTTCTTTAAAATCGTTGGTGCTTAATAAAGAAACTCCTTTGGTTTTTAAATAATCAAGTAACACTTCATTTTCAGTTAAAGTACCAAACTTTATTCCTTTTTTAACAAACATCTTAAAGTTTTCAGAATACATTTTTCCTTCTTCTGTTTTTTCTGCCGCAATAGCTTCTGTGTAATCTTTTATTATAGTATAAGATTTAGGATATTTGTTTTTAAATTCTTCTGGACTTGTTAAGAATTTACTATATAATGACATTACTTGAATTTCATTTATTCCGGGTAATAACTCATCTAAAGGTTTTTTCAAATCAAATAAAATGTCATACATGTCTCGGTTGGTCCATTCACCTTTTTCATCGTCCCAATAAGGAGATTGGAAATTTTCTTCTGGCGTTTTGTTAGGATCCCAACCTACAATACCATGTGTTTTATGATACTCTTCTAATAAAGGACCTAAAGCAGCTAAACTTTCAGAACCTCCAGATCTTAAAGTAAATCTACCCTGAGTTGTTAATCCTTCCATTTTACTAAGTTGCTCAATAGAAACATTAGCATTCATTATCTGCATTAAAGCTTTTATTATTTGTCCATCAGACTTTGCATTAAAAGTACCATCAGTTCTAATTCCAAATGCATTTAAAAAATCTTGTCTTTTTAAGTCTTTACGAAGCCTCCATATTCCATCTTCACCTTTTTTATAAAAAGCATTTAATAGTGTGTTAGGCACACCCGTTGTAGTATCTAGTTCTTTTGAATAAGCCTCAGGTAATAAACTTAGTAACTGATCCGCGTCTCTATTTATTACCATTCTAGCAGCTAATGCTTCTCCTTTTGTTAAATTATCTTTACCAGCAATAACTTTATTTTCTGAAACTCCAAAGTATGCAGCAACTTCTTGAGCAGCTAAGTCTCTTAATCTAACAACATCCTTGTATGTTAAATTGTTTATATCTAAACCTAACTCTTTTGCTTTTGCTACAACTCTTTCTTCAGCCATTTTAGCTAAATCATCTCCAAGCATTTTAGTAGGAGATATTTTCTTTCTTTTCATCTCCTCTTCTTCTTCAGTTATAATTTCATCAGCTGGCACATTATATAAAGTATCTACATCACCTTCCACGTTTTGTTTAACACCATATCTAGTAGCAGCGTTTCTAGATCTAACCATCATTCTTTTAACTATAAAGCTTTCTAATGTGTCTAATGATGGATCCCATTCATTTAAAACCATGAGATTTCCATCAGTAATTAAAGAATTAACATAATCTTCTCTACTTAAATTTTTCTTTAAATCTGCTGGAATATTATCATAGAAAGCCCTAGCTCTATTAAGAGCAACTGCGGTTACAGTGGGTTTTATAGCTTCTATTATTTTCTTTTCTAGTAATAGTTCTGTAGGGGTTTTAACACCAGCATCACCTATTAATTCTTCTTCCTGTATTTCTTTAATCGTTTGTAGATCTAATTCAACTTCATTTTCTATTTCAGGAGTAAGTTTTTGATTACCTGATAAAGCAGATAATTCACCTTCAACTTCTTCAATTGCATCTGCAATTCCTTCTTCACTTACAGCTTCTTCTATTAATTTACCAGTTACTCCTTCATTTAATGCCTTTACCATTTCTGGACTTAACTCTCCTTTTTGTCTATCTTTAGCAAGAGTTTTAAAGAATTTTTTAATATCTTCTACACTATTAAATTCTAATTTATCTTGTACTTCTTCAGGTTCTTTTCCCCATATTTTACTAACTAATCCTTTAAATACAGTACTATACTGCTCTCCTAGATCTAATAAAGCATTGTCTGACATTTTTATTTCATCTCCTAAAGCTTCACCAAATATAGCTACAATTTCTTCATAAAAATCTCTTTCACTATATCCTCTTTCTTTAGCCGCGTCACTTAATATTATTTTACCATCTTCACCTATAACACCGTATCGGTCTAATCTTTCTTTAAATTTACTATCTTCTAATAAAGCTGGGTTAATTTTATTTACATATTGTATTATTGAATCTGCTAATGTTTTAGCTACTTGAGGGTTTTTATCAAATGTAGAACGTAATAAAGTGTGAACACCTAATTCATGCTCACCTACATTTAACCTTCTTTCTACTGTACCATAATCTTCGTTAAGTATAATTTTAAACTCATAGCTACCGTCTTTTTTCTGCCTCCATAATGTAGTACCAGCATTGCTTTCACTACCAGGTTTTATTTTCCAACCTTTACTTTCTAAATCAGCTTTTACTTGATCAAAATCTAAAGGTATTTCATCTCTTAATTTTTGATCAGCTTTACTAACTAATGGGTCACCTTTTTGACCAAGATTTTTTATGTTTATAACATCTACATTTTCAACATCATCAAAAAGAATTTCAAAATTTTCATTTTTTTCCCTAATAGTTTGACGAACTTTACTTTGTTTATATAAATACTTTATAAGAACACTAAGTTTATCTAAGTCAGGTTGTATTTCTTCATCAATCATTTCTTTAGATGCGGTTACCTTTTGTTTTTCTAATTCCGCTTGTCTAATATATAGATTTAACATGTCCTCACGCTCAGGACCGATGATATTTTTTGGTATTTTTTTATTAGCATCTCTTACGTTTTGAACTGCTTTTCTTTTTTCTATAAATTTATTTTTTTCTTCTTGACTTGAATTTTTGTATTCATCTGTACTAGTATAATTATCAAACTCTTGAAGAATGTTATTATAAAAGTTTTCTGAAGAATTTGGGTTTAATCTAGAAGCCCATGAAAGAGCTGTGTCTAATTCACTCATGAATTGTTTAGATATAGATATACCGCCAGGTAAAAAGAATCCTGCTACAAAACCAGTTGTAAAGTTTTCATATAAATGCATGTCTCTTTCTTCGACATGTCCAACTAATAGTTCTTGAAAAAATTCTGTTAAACCTTCTCTTAAACCTTGCTTACCCATCTCCAGTAATGTATATCCACCGGCTTTTAAAACATTTCTAAGATTACCTCTCAATATAGATGTTCCTAAATTTTGAAACATTGGTTTAGAAAATTTTAATGCAGATACATATGGAACAAATTCTAAAGCAGAAAACGCTGAACCAGTTAGGTCAGCTTTTAATTGTGATGTTGCAAAAAATTCATCATCATCTGCCACTTCTTGAAACATTTGTAAAAACTCTTCATCTGATAAACTTCTTTTAAAATCTTCTCTAGACATTTTACTTTCATCAAATCCAGCTCTTTTCAATGCCTCTAACTCTACTAATTCAAATAAGGTATCAGAAGCTTGATTAAAACCAGGACCCATACCCATTGTAGCTAAAGCATATCCCATCATAACACTTTGCTCAGATAACATAGATGCTATAGCTTGAGGATCTCCTCTTTCTATACCAGAAAAATCATATGTTTTAAAAAATTCAGCTAATCTCTCACCATCTTTAATACTAAAATAGTCTTCAAACATTTTTACGTTATCTGTAACTATTTTTTGTTCCATAAAACTTTTATACTCCTCTACTGTCATAACCTTACTTGTGTAAAGTTTTTCACCAAACAACCCTGTTTTCAAGTTTCCACCTTTGTCTCTAAACTCTTCACCTTTACAAGCTCCACTAGTAGATAATATTTCTCCACTAAATTTATCTGACATAGGTCTACCAAATAAAACATCTGCAAAAGCTCCACCTTCTCCAGTGGTTCGCTCCATACCATATGTTATTGATTTTTCTACATCTTTATTCTGTATTGCTACACATATTTTATCTTCATCTTTTAATCCTCTTTCATTAATCAAACTTAATGAATTTTCATAAGTATTATTTATCTTAGTTACATCTCTAGTAAAACTCGCAAGTTCACCTTTATCAAACTGAAGACCTAACATGTTGATCATAGACTGCATAGCTTTACCTGATGGAACATAACCTATTCCTGGTATATCAAAACCAAATTTTAAATAATCAGCACTGTTTAATCCTACTAAATAATCACCTTCATCACCTCCAAATAATTTATCAAACTCAGAAGCCGCAGCGTTAACTAACTCGTTATATTCTGGATTTTTTTCTAACAGATCACTATAAGCTCTATTATAAGCGTTTCCAACCGCTAGCATATATTTTTCGTAATTTGAAACACCATTTTCATCCATAGTAGACATACAATTATCTGGTACAACTGCACATTTATTGTATAAACCGTACATCGTGGCTATTTCATTAGCTTTTACAACTATTGCTTCATCTACTTCAGGTTTAGTGTTATCTATAATAAGTTTAGCTGTATCATTTTGAAGCAGCCAATCTTTTAACAAACGTTGTTTAAGCGCAATTGCTTCATCTATGTCTTCAAAATCAAAAGTATATCTAGATGGTATATCAGTTCCACCTATCACTGTAACACCATCAACTGTTTTTACTTTACCATTAGAAATCCATTGTTGCAACTCTTGATTATATATTTCTTCAATTGTTGGCCCCTTCTCACCGTTTTCATTATTTACTTCCCATTGTAATATTTTATAATCACGTTCTTCTTTAGTTAATTTAATTGCTTTTCCATTTTCATCATAAAATAAAAATGAAGGAATAAATACTTCTTCTAATTCTACTCCTTCTTCTATCAAAGCATTATCACCCTGTACTGACATGTATTTTTTCAATAGCTCTTCGCTAGTAACTTCTGGATTAATCCCTATGATTTCTCCATTATCTCCATATTCATATACAGCTAATCTTTCCCCGTCTTCTCTCTCAATATATCCAGGCAAATATTTTTGACCTTCTGGAAGATTTAACTCTCCAAGGTTGTTAATTCTTTCTAAAACTTCATCAGCTTCTTCTTCAGATCCATTATTATATCTAATAGTTTTACCTCCAATACTTGTATCAACAGCTACGTCATCTGGATCAGATTCTTGTATAGATATTAACTCTTCGTATCTTTTTTTTTGTCTAGGATTTAAATTATTTATATCAAAAGTACCATCTTCTTTAGATCCTTTTTTTAATAATTTCTCTAATTGGTTAAGTTGTCTATCGTTTAGTCTAGGTTCTTCCTCAACTTCTTCTTCCTCAACTTCTTCTTCCTCTTCAACATCATCTTCGCCTTCTGTTACTTCTTCGGTTTCTTCTTCTTCTATTACCTCTGGTACATCTTCGCCAAAAGTTTCTTTAAATTTAACATCATCTGTATCTCTAAACTCATCTTCGTTTTCATCTTCTTCAGCAACATCAGCTTCCTCTTCTTCAGCAACAGCAGCTTTAGCTTCAAGCTTCATTGATTCAGCTTCTTCGGCTGATATAGATCCTGCGGCAAGCATTTTATCTATTTCATCGAGAACTTGTTGTAAACTCTTAGTGTTAACCATAATTTGATTTTACTTTATTACTCCGTATTTTTTTAGTAAATTATTTACCCTAGGATCTCTTGCTTTTTTTGATTTTTTACCAACTTTTTTAATAGATATATCAAATATTTCTTGATCAGCAGGATTTCTAGGTAGTTGATTTTTAACAAAAGGTTCTAAGTAATTTTTACTCCAATATCTTTTATAAGAATCAGAAAATATTTTTTTGTTTTCTTTGCTAAGCGGCAAAACATCTTTGTACACCCAACTATCACTACCTGCGTTTTTAGTTTCATCAGATTGTAACTGCTCATCTTCTGTTACGTTATCTTTTAACATAGTGTTATATAAAGCAACAGCGCTTTCTTCGTCTTCTAACATCATGGCTATTGAAGCGTTTAAAAAAGGTTTTGCCTTAGCTTCTATTCTTTCCATGTCTGGTACTAATACGTTTCTCGCCTTTCCTTCACCTACTTCTATTTGTTCATATTTAAACTTACCATCTTCTTTAACAAAAAATTGTTCAGAAATCTTAGCATCATCTGAAAAGTTTTCATTTTGAACCATTGATTGATCTTCTAATAATTTAGATGTTATGTCCACCATTTCTGGTTGTACTTTAGGTGTTTCCGCTAACATAGCTCCACCACTTTTAATTATAGATTTTAAAGCATCAGCCGCTATTTCTAAACCACCGTTTTTAAAACCAGGACCACTAGCTCTTAATACCATAGGGTTTAAATCTAAAGCAAGTTTAAAACCTTGAGCAGCTGTAAAACCAGCTTGACCATCAATCATTGCTTTTAAAATAGCATACTCTGCATTATTGTTTACATCAAAATTTTCAGTATCAA
>JGI25132J35274_1000508_pt1 | contig 10399 bp, 15 predicted proteins | sample ETNvirenome_6_30_FD_35274 | JGI IMG/M metagenome (IMG submission 35274)
CCCCTGTGGCCTGAGTTCTGGAGCCAAACAGAGCTAGAGGCTCTGCGTAGCGAACTGCCCTCTCCCAAATGGAATGCGCAGTATCAGCAGAATCCAACCGCCGAAGAAGGCGCACTAATCAAGCGCGAGTGGTGGAAAAGATGGGAGCAAGACCGCCCCCCGTACTGTGAATTTATAATTCAGTCATGGGACACGGCGTTTTTGAAAACCCAACGAGCCGACTATTCAGCTTGCACAACGTGGGGCGTGTTTTATCACCCCGACGACGACGGCGTTACACAGCCGAATATCATCCTGTTGGATGCCTACAAGGAACGTCTTGAGTTCCCAGAGCTGAAAAAAACAGCCTTTGAAATGTGGAACGAGATGCAACCCGATGCCTTCATTGTTGAAGGAAAAGCGGCTGGAATGCCGCTCATATTTGAGCTACGCGCTATGGGTATCCCGGTATCGGAATACACGCCATCGCGTGGAAACGACAAGATAGCCCGCGTAAATGCTGTAGCTGACTTGTTTGCATCTGGCGTGGTATGGGCGCCGGAAACAAGATTTGCCGAGGAGGTCATTGAGGAGTTCGCCGCGTTCCCCGCTGGGGAGCATGACGACCTTGTTGACTCATCGACGCAGGCTCTTCTCCGTTACCGTCAGGGTGGCTTTGTCGCACTCCGAACGGATGAAGAGGACGACTTCGACCCCTACTCAAGGGTCGCTAACTACTACTGAGGAGCTTATGGCTTTTCTGCAAAGCAACATCCCGCACTTCAAATGCTGGGTAAGGCGTGAGTACACGCACAATCACAGCAAATATCACGGAGAGTTTTTGCATGCGATGGCAATCGCTGTGACAACTATGCCGTGTAGGTGCTTGAGTTTTCAGATAATTTTTACTGGCGCCGAGACCTACGACACCGACGAGCCAAATGTTCACGGTGGCGCAATGTGGGCCAGAATGCCGATTACCGCACTGGTAGGCGACACCCCTTTTAAGGAGTGGCCCGAGCCAATGCCGGTCTATGCGGCACAGCCTTGGGACTGTTCGTCCAGAGAGCACAGTGTCTATGTGCTGGACAGAGCAACCCCATGCCCTTGGATTGCCAAGATAGACGGCAATTTTTATCCAGCGAAGTACATGTTCACGGTGGATTACACCGACAGCGAGATTGCAGATGACCCCGCTCAACACAAGCAGAGTCATGTGATGGAGCTGTTAGATGCAGGCCCGTGGACAGGAAACATAGTGGCCTTGCCAAACAACCGCGTCAGGGTGACACACCCAGCGTGGTTCGCAACAGGCGAGGGCGCACCAGATTTTAGGCCGTCCCAGCACATACACTATTCCAAGTCGGATTTGGACTACACGCTGGACGTAAACCGAGTATTCGACAACTTATATTCAGGTGGCAATTATGAAGAAGCCCATGACGCGGACTAGAAGGATGTACAACAAGGGCGGCGCTGTAGGTGGTGTTAAGCCGCCAGAGAGAATGAGTGCTGGCCGCAAGGTCAAGATGTCTAAAAAGTCTGACGACGAAATTACTCAGTCTATGACCTACGGCTCAGGCGGCAAGTTAAAAATGGTTAAAAACAAGCAGGGCGAGGAAGTGCCATTTTTCCTAGCAGACGAAGAAGGCAAGTCTATGGGCGGAACAATTCCCGGACCCAAGGGCTACTTCAAGGGTGGCAAAGTCCTCTAAATGGCTATTGACCGGCTTGCCCAGCCCTTTGACGCACAGGGCGTAGAGGGCGAAGAACTAGAGATTGTGATCGAAAACCCCGAGTCTGTCAGCGTGATGGACGAGGACGGCGGCATGGTCATTGATTTTGACCCTAACGCCTCTGAGCTGATGGGGGTCCGTCACGACTCCAATCTGGCTGAGTTTATGAGTGATGGCGATCTCGACGCTCTGGCAAGCGAGTTGGTGGCTCAATTTGAGTCGGATCGTAACAGCCGAGCGGATTGGGAAGACGCATACATCCGTGGTCTTGACTTGTTAGGGCTAAAGTTTGAGGACCGATCAACCCCGTGGGAGGGCGCTTGCGGTGTGTTCCACCCGATGCTGTCCGAGGCGGTTATCCGGTTCCAAGCCCAAACCATACAGGAGATTTATCCTGCCAGTGGGCCGGTCAAGACCTCTATCGTCGGCAAGCTAACCGACGACAAGGTCAAGCAGGCGCACAGAGTTGAGAACTACCTCAACTACCTGATTACACAGCGCATGACTGAGTATCGGACGGAAACGGAAAAACTTTTGTTTTCCTTGCCGATTGCCGGTTCTGCGTTCCGTAAGGTGTATTTTGACCCGAACATGGACCGCCCTTGCGCGATGTTTGTTCCGGCAGAAGATTTTGTTGTGAGCTATGGCGCGTCAGATTTGTCGACGTGCGAGCGTGCCACTCACGTTATGAAGAAAACTTCCAACGAAATCAGGAAGTTACAGGTTGCTGGGTTTTATAGTGATGTTGAATTACCCCCTCCTGCTCCAGATATTTCAGAAATACAGCAGAAGTACAACCGGCTGACAGGCGACTCGGAAAACTACGAGTTTGACAATCGGCACACCCTGCTGGAAATGCACGTTGATATTGACCTGATCGGCTTTGAAGACACTGACCGCGGCATGCCCACAGGGATTGCTTTGCCGTATGTCGTTACTATTGACAAGTCATCTAGAAACATACTGGCCATTCGACGCAACTGGTATCAGGACGATCCCAAGAAGATGAAGCGGGATCACTACGTTCACTACCAGTATTTGCCCGGACTTGGCTTCTATGGCTTTGGTCTGGTACATATGATCGGCGGGCTGTCGAAATCAGCCACATCACTGCTGAGGCAGTTGGTAGACGCCGGAACACTTGCCAACCTACCGGGGGGATTGAAATCTCGGGGACTCAGGATCAAGGGCGATGACACTCCCATCATGCCCGGAGAGTTCCGAGACGTAGACGTTCCGGGTGGTGCAATCCGCGACAACATCTCGTTCCTACCCTACAAGGAACCCAGCAACGTCCTATACCAGTTGCTTGGGGATATCGTGCAGGAAGGCCGAAGATTCGCATCAGCGGCGGATGTAAAAGCCTCGGATATCAATGGCGAAGCGCCGGTTGGCACCACGCTTGCTGTACTTGAGCGAGAGATGAAGGTGATGAGTGCGGTTCAAGCCCGTGTCCACGCCGCCGTCTCCGGTGAGCTAAAAATCCTGTCAGAGATCGTCAAGGACTACGGACCCGGAACATACCCGTATGACCTTGAAGATGGTCAGGTTATGGTCGAGGACTTTGATGATCGGGTAGACATTATCCCGGTTAGCGACCCTAACGCGGGCACAATGGCCCAGCGAATCATGCAGTATCAGGCGGCACTACAGCTCGCCGCGTCAGCGCCTCAGATGTACGACATGCCGCTTCTGCACCGCCAGATGCTGGATGTTCTGGGCATTCAAGACGCGGACAAGATCGTTCCGACAGAGGACGATATCAAGCCGACAGACCCCGTCACTGAGAATATGAACATCTTGAATGGCGACCCCGTCAAGGCGTTTATTTATCAAGACCATGAGGCGCACATTCAGGTGCATATGTCTGCCCTGCAGAATCCTGAAATTCAAAAAATGGTCTCAAAGGCGCCCAACGCCAAGGCCATGCAGGCGGCAATGTCCGCCCATATCGCGGAGCACGTTGCATTCGCTTATCGGGCCAAGATTGAACAGCAACTGGGTGTGGAGCTTCCCGGCCCAGATGAAAAACTTCCGGAGGACATTGAACTCCGCATTTCTAGACTGGTTGCCCCAGCGGCAGAGCAGATTACCGGCAAGGCCCAGATGATGGCTCAAGCCGAGCAAAACGCCAAGCAACAGCAAGACCCTGTTATCCAGATGCAACAGAAAGAGTTGGCCATCAAGGAACAGCAGGCCGCGGCTAAGGCGCAGGCAGATATGGCCAAAATACAAGCCGATCTGCAAAAGTCCCAAGCAAAATCAATGGTTGATCTCCAGAAGATTGAACAGCAAGAGCGCATAGAGAGCGCGAAGGCAATGACCGATCTCCAGAAAATGGAGCAACAGGAGCGCATAGAAAGCGCACGACTCGCCTCCAAGATGGCTACCCAGCAAAGCAAGGATGAGTCGCAAAAAGAAATCGAGGGCTTCAAAGCCGGTTTCAACGTAGTCAGGGACTTAATTGATGACTAAAAAAGCAAGCAACAACATGTTGCAGGCGCTTCAAGCTGAATATCGCGACCACATGAACGAGATCACTGACCACATAGCGGTCGGGGGATGCAAGGACATGGAGGAGTACTCGCGCTGTGTAGGGATCATTCAAGGATTGGCCTACGCCGAACGCGCACTTCTTGATCTGAACGACAGGATAGAGCGCGACTAATTCGCTACGCGGTGTAGCGCATGGTGACGCCAGACGCCTAACTCTGGTGCAGGAAAAGGAATCATGACTGAAGAGCAAAAGACTGCTAGTCAATTACCCGATCCCAAGGGGTACAAACTGCTTATAGCCCTGCCTGAGCCAGATGAGGCGACAGAGGGCGGCATACTCAAGGCAAAACAGACACTGGACCTAGAGGAAATCGGGTCCATTTGCGGTTTTGTGTTGAAGATGGGTGCGGACGCTTACAAAGACGAATCGCGTTTTCCGAATGGCCCATATTGCGATGAAGGCGATTGGATACTGATGCGCTCCTACAGTGGGACGCGCTTCAAAATCCACGGCAAAGAGTTTCGCCTAATTAACGACGACAGCGTCGAGGCAGTTGTAGAAGACCCGAGGGGGATTGAAAAGGTATGAGTGAAGAGCAAATTGAACAGCAAGATCATTCTGCTGAAGACAAGTTTTTTGGCGTCAAAACGGTTATCACCAAAACCCCAACCGAGGTTGGTCCGGTTCCTGACGTAGACGTAGAGGTCATTGATGATCGGCCCCCAGAAGATCGCCGCCCACCGGCCAAGGAGGCAAAGGTTTCTCCGAAGGAGACGGAGTCAGACGACGAACTGGAGGGTTACTCCGAGAAGGTTAAAAAACGTATCAATAAGCTCCGCTATCAACAGCATGAGGAGCGTCGTCAACGCGAAGAGGCGGAGCGCCTCCGCGAGGAGGCTATCCGAGTTGCTCAACAGTATGCGGAGCAAAGCAAGCAGTATCACCAAATCATTCAGGAGGGTGAGCAGTATCTGGTTCATCAGATACGAGAGCGAGCTTCTATGGCTGTCGATAAAGCTAAAAATAGCTATCGGCAGGCTTACGAGGAAGGCAACACAGACAAGATCATTGAGGCGCAAGAGGAATTAATTAACGCGCAGTCAGAATACAAGTCTGCCGACTACCAGCTCAATCAGTTACAGCAACGCCCTCAGCAAGCTCCGGAGCAGTTCCAACCTGCCCCGCAACCACAACCGCAGGCCGCTCCAAAGCCACCCCAGCCAAGTCCAAAGGCTGTCATGTGGGCCGAGCAAAACCAGTGGTTTGGTCAAGAGGAGGATATGACCGCCCTAGCCTACGGAGTGCATAAGCGCTTAGTAGAAAAGGAGGGTTATGACCCTAACTCAAATGAATATTTTGACGAAATTGATCGCGCTGTGCGGTCAAGGTTTCCAGAATACTTCGGTGAAGAAGACAGTGGCTCAGATCGATCGTCTCAGGACGAAAGGTCTTCCTCGACTTCCCGAAGCCCCTCCGTGGTGGTGGCGCCGTCCTCTAGGAATAACGGCGCCAAACCACGCAAAGTGAGGTTGAGCCGCACCCAACTCGCTCTCGCAAAGCGACTAGGGTTAACCGCAGAACAGTATGCCAACCAGCTCATAAAGGAGTCATAAAATGGCAGAACAGCGCAAAAAAAGGGACGCAGAGTCCAGAGAAGTTGAACAACGCCCATCCGATTCGTGGATTCCGGCCTCCGTATTACCAACTCCCGACCCAGAAGATGGGTGGGTATTCCGTTGGATACGCACCAGCACACTAGGCCATGCAGATAACACGAACGTCTCTCAGAAGTTCCGAGAAGGATGGATTCCAGTAAAGTCTGAAGATAAGCCAGAGATGAATGTCATGTCCGATATCAACTCCCGATTTGAAGGGAACATTGAGATCGGCGGCTTGTTACTGTGCAAAGCCCCAGAGGACAAGGTACAGCAACGAGAGGAATACTTTCAGGGTATGGCCGAAAGCCAGATGGAATCTGTGGACAACAACTTCCTCAAGCAAAACGACCCCCGAATGCCCGTTCTGCAACCTGAGCGGTCAACTCGGACTACCTTTGGTCGGAGCTGACTCCGGTAAAACGGAGAGCACCGGCCTTCAACTCTCGTAATGGAGAACAAAGATGGCTACATCAGCTACTCCGATGGGTGCAGAACCCGTAGGCACTCTAAGTGCCTCTGGTTCTTTCACCGGAAAAGTACGCCATATTAAGATTGCCAATGCTTACGCTACGGACATCTTCTATGGCGATTTCGTCAAGCTGGTCGCGACTGGTACGGTAGAAAAGGCGGCAGTAACTACTGCTGTCGTTGCAGGCACTGTTGGCATTTTTGTCGGCTGTTCCTATACCGATCCCGGCACCGGTCAGTTGACCTTTAACCAGTACTTCCCCGCATCAACTGCGGCGGACGACATCATGGCTTATGTCGTTGATGATCCGAAGCTGTTGTTCCAGATGCAGGGTGATGGCTCTATTGCTCAGACTGGTCTGGGTAATAATGTTTCAGCTATCAGCACTGCTGGTTCAACGTCTATCGGCAGGAGCAAGAACGCTCTTGACGCTAGTTCAATTGCAACAACCAACACGCTTCCGCTTCGTATCGTGGATTTTGTGGACGGTCCCAAGAGTTCAGTAGGCGATTCTTTCACCGACTGCGTTGTGACCTATTTGCCGCTTAGTCATGCATACGAGACCAAGCTCGGCGTTTAAGGAGACTTAGGAAATGGCTATTTCACGCGCACAAATGTTGAAAGAACTGCTCCCCGGTCTGAACGCTTTGTTTGGTCTGGAGTATGAGCGGTACGACGACGAGCACACGATGATTTATGACACTGAATCATCTGAGCGGTCGTTTGAAGAAGAAGTGAAGCTGTCCGGCTTTGGTGCCGCACCAGTTAAAGCTGAAGGCGCCGCCATCAGCTATGACTCGGCGCAAGAGTCGTTCACTGCTCGCTATAACCACGAAACCATCGCCCTTGGCTTTTCCATCACGGAAGAAGCTATGGAGGATAACCTGTATGACTCCCTGTCTGCTCGTTACACCAAGGCGCTGGCCCGTGCTATGGCACACACCAAGCAGGTTAAGGCGGCTAACCCCCTTAACAACGGCTTCAACACCTTCCAATCTGGTGACGGCGTAACGCTGTTCAGCACAGCTCACCCGCTGGTAAATGGTGGCACTAACGCCAACCGTCCTACCGTTGCGGCTGATCTGAACGAGACCTCGCTGGAAGATGCTGTGATTAACATCGCCGCATTTACCGACGAGCGTGGTCTGCTGATCGCGGCCCGACCCCGTCGTTTGATCGTTCCACCCGCGCTTCAGTTTGTGGCAACTCGCTTGCTTGAGACTGAAGGTCGAGTTGGCACGGCTGACAACGACATCAACGCCCTTCGCAACAACGGTTCGATTCCGGAAGGCTACTCTGTCAACCACTTCCTGACAGACACCAACGCCTTCTTCCTGATTACCGATGTACCGAACGGCATGAAGCACTTCCAGCGCACAGCTCTGGAAACTTCAATGGACGGCGACTTTGACACCGGCAATGTCCGGTACAAGGCTCGCGAGCGATACAGCTTCGGCGTATCCGATCCTCTGGGAATCTACGGCTCGCCCGGAACTTCCTAAATAACAGGGGGCTTCGGCCCCCTTTTCTTTCCTGACTGACTGTTCCATGTGGAACATCAGACTGACCCAAGACAGGAGATCATCATGGGTACTACTACTTTTTCCGGGCCTATTAAGTCTGGAACCATCAAGGACACTACTGGTTCAACCGTTGGCACTAATGTCAAGAACATCGGCTTTGTTAAGAGCGCCCAGACAGCAAGCTGGACTCAAAGCACCACCGCCGCTGACACAGGGATTGTTATTCCCGCCAACAGCCAGATCGTAGAGATCGCGATTTACATCACCACGGCATGTGATGCCGCTAACATCTCAATGGGAACCTCCAGCACCTCGACAGAGCTGTTTACCGCTCTGGCCGCAGGCACTGCCGCTAACGTGATTCACCACGGTTCTGACGGCACAATTACCGACGCAGACACATGGGTGGATATCGGCACGTCCGACCTGCCCATCTACATTGACTTTTCCGCAGGGACGAGTGGTGTAGGGTATGTCACTGTTGAGTACATTCAGGGCATCAACAACGCCTGATTGTAACTAGGGTAATGGGGGCGAAAGCCCCCTTTTTTGGAGGACAAAATGGCTGATACAGTTACTAGCCAGACTATTGAAGACGGTCCCCGCACCGCAATCTTTGCGTTTACCAACGTCAGCGACGGAANCGGCGAGTCTGCCGTGACCAAGATCGACGTATCCTCTCTATCNAAAGACCCCGCCAGCGACGCCTCTTGCACTAGCGTGCAGATTGAGTGCATTTGGTATTCGACCATTGGCATGGGTGTAGAGATTCTNTTTGACGCATCCACNGATGTNTTGGCGTGGGAGCTTCCTGCTGACTANTCAGACTCACTGGATTTTTCCGAGTTCGTCGGCATTCCCAACAATGCCGGATCGGGCAAGACGGGCGACATTAACTTTACGACGGTAGGGCATAGCAACGGCGATTCATACAGCATCGTCATGAAGGTCAAAAAGAGTTACGGCTGATGAGGCTCTACTACAAGAAGGGCGGCAAGACGAAAACCAAGTCAAAGTCGAAGGTGAACGAAGCTGGAAATTACACTAAGCCCTCTATGCGTAAGCGTCTGTTTAACAAAATCAAAGCCGGTGGCAAAGGCGGCAAGCCCGGACAGTGGTCAGCCCGAAAGGCCCAGATGCTCGCAAAACAGTACAAAGCGGCAGGTGGAGGCTACAAGGACTGATGGCGCTCAAAAAGTCGCAGAAGTCCCTGAAGAAGTGGACCAAGCAGAAATGGCGCACAAAGTCAGGGAAGCCAAGCACCCAAGGATCGAAAGCGACGGGCGAAAGGTATTTGCCTGAAAAGGCGATTAAGTCGCTGTCTTCAGGCGAGTATGCCGCCACTACCCGCAAAAAGCGGGCAGACACGAAGAAGGGCAAGCAACATTCCAGCCAGCCTAAAAAGGTGGCCAAGAAGACAGCGAGGCACCGTAAGTAATGCGACTCTATTACAAGAAGGGCGGTCGCGTTGATAAGGCCGCGATGGCGTGTAACAAGCCAAAGCGAACCCCCGGTCACTCCAAGAAGTCGCACATCGTCAAGGCGTGCGAGGGCGGCAAAGAAAAGATCATTCGTTTTGGTCAGCAGGGTGTAAAGACCAACCAGACAGTTGGTCAGCGCAAGGCGTTCAAGTCGCGCCATGCGAAAAATATTAAGCGCGGCAAGATGTCTGCGGCTTACTGGGCGGACAAGGTCAAGTGGAGTCCGAGCAAGACCAAGTCAAAGTCCAAGAAATGGAAGAAGGGTAGCTAAATGGCGATCAGCAGGGCACAAGCCGGCAAACAGACCAAAAACGCTCCCGGCAAGGTCAAAAAGGTCATGAAGGAGTTTAAGTCAGGAAAGCTGAAGTCTGGCGGCTCTGGCAAGAAGGTGACCAATAAGAAGCAGGCAATTGCTATTGCCCTGTCAGAGGCGGGCTTGAGTAAGCCGAAAAAAGCGTCTGCTGGAGGCCGTATGCCAAAAGCCAAGTGCAGAAACGGTATCGCCATGCGCGGTAAGACCAGAGGGGTGGTTGTTTAAATGGCGACTAGCGGGACAACCAACTTTACTCTTGACCTGTCAGACATAATGGAAGAGGCATTTGAGCGTGCCGGCTCGGAACTCCGTAGCGGGTATGACTACAAGACTGCTCGTCGGAGCATTGATCTGCTCATGCTTGAGTGGCAAAACCGCGGCCTTAACCTCTGGACGGTACGAGACGCCACGGTGGCTCTTGTCGCAGGAACGTCGTCATACGACCTTACATCTGAGAAGTTAGACATAATAGAGGGTCTGTTGCGCACCGACGCGGGCGACACGTCCAAGCAGTCCGACCTGACCATGCAGAGAATATCGGTCAGCCAGTACGCTCATCAGACGAATAAGCTGACTCAAGGTCGGCCACTTCAGTATTACGTTGAGCGTAAGCCGGCTGGGATTACAGTGCATTTCTGGCCCGTGCCAGATGCCACAACCAGCTACACATTCGCCTACTACTACCTAGACCGCATTGAGGACAGCGGCAAGCCGGCATCCAACAACATGGATGTGCCTGCTCG
>JGI25132J35274_1000510_pt1 | contig 10357 bp, 12 predicted proteins | sample ETNvirenome_6_30_FD_35274 | JGI IMG/M metagenome (IMG submission 35274)
CCATATAGTTTTCAGCAACAGCAACAATTCTATCAGTTGAAACGGGTAAATTACCAATAATCTTAAACCCTGATATATCTGAAGATATTCCTGTACCTTTTTTAGTATCAGGGACAATCTCTTTAACAGAAAGACTCCAGCCTCTGCCTTTTGCGCTCTGTTCCTCTGTTAATAAATCAGTTTTCCAAAGTTCTCTTTGTTCTTCAATAGTTAATCTAACAAGTCCCTCTTCTGCGAGTTCAGGATTATTTTCAACAGGCTGTGTCTCTTCTTCGGGTTGGGTAGCTTGAGTATCTTGTTGTTTTAAACGAGCTTCTTTTTCTTTCTTTGCCTTCTCATACTTAGCAGCCATGGCATCCCTTTTTTGGGCGCTATATCCGTATGTATTTTTAAGAAGCTCATACCTAACGGGCCATTCAGCAGCAGCATAAAGTTTCTTTAATTCTTCCACTTGTTTTACAACGTTATTTTTGTATTTCACTAACTTTCTATCGTATTTAGCGAGCAAATCTTCTGGCACATCAGTTCTTTTACCAGGGTAAACAAGAGGTTTATCACCGGAACCAAAAAGTTCATATTTGGCTTTTTCTTGCTTGCCGGAAGTTAGTAACTCTATAACATTATCTCGTGTGATAGCAAATTGCTGAATTTGAATTTCATCGCCTAATTTTCTTGTGACAATATAGAGCATCTCTGGATAAGTATTTAAAGCTTCTACAAGGTTTGTAAAACTACCATGAATTTTTCCATCTTCTTTTAATAATTTTAGACTAACAGGGATTCCCTCAACACCTTCTATATTTTTGAACGCTATAATATCCTCAATGGGTTTACTACCGTCATCAGGGTCTACTACCTGTTCTCCAGAGAACATGGCTGCTAGAAATCCTTCAAACACAAAACCGGCTGACGATTCAGTGAAGCTATTAATCACCGCAGATAAAGACTCTAGAAAAATAAGAGTACTAATAATTCTTCGTGGCGATCTCATATTAGTATCAAAATTGGCTCTTCCGATTATATCGTCAAACTTAGCTTGAATATTGGCACCACCTGAAATTGTTGCAAAAATCTTCTCAACCTGTTTTCTTTCCATGGATTGAGGTTTACCCCAAGACTCATTAGGGGAGAACTTAGGAAGATTTAAAACAAATTGTTTTGCTCTTTCTTTCTTAATATTATTTTCTTTCTCTGTTATGATTGGTTTGTCAACAACTAGAGATTCTTTTGTACTTCTTTTTAGGTTCCCGTAGCGGAACATCCCAAGTATCTGATTTAACGGAGCAAAGTTGCCCGCAAACTTGTATGTGTGTCCATTATAATCAAAGACCACCGCCTCAACTGGGGTAGTAATCGTAGAGAAGTCCTTGATTTTGTTGAGGTGCCGCTGCATAATCGCCATGGCTTCAGGATTCTCAGAACCAACGGCTGTAATTTCCTTGACAGCATTAGCTAATTCAGACTTAAGTCGCATGACTTCTTTATCATTGTCAGCTATGAAGATGCTTTTAAGCCCCTTAAGAAGCTCTACTGTAAAATCGTGAATTGCGTTCTCTAATGGCTCAACAGCTTGTTGTAATAAGGACTTTTTGGCGGAGATGATAGAATTTAGGTCGCCTAAGTCTTCGGGACTTAAACCTTTCTTTAGGGCTCTTAGTCCTATATTGCCCGGCAACTTAAGAAGGTAGTTTACTATTTCCTCTTTGAGNTTAGCAGAAATTTCGGAGTCTATACCGTTCATCAATCTTTTAAACGTGTAGTCTAAAACAGTTGAATCATTGTTTAGTCCTTCTTTTCTCATTTCGTCGTTTATGCGGGTCATAACTCTGTTAAGAGCATTTCCATCATCTTCAATTTTTTTGATATCGATTAACGCTTGGCGAGCCAAATTAAAATCATCATCATGGAGTTGTGCCTCCATCCTCTCTAAAGCATTATCTAATGTTCTTAGAGTTCCTTTAGGGATAGGAGACTGTTCTCCTGTATTTCGATCAAAAACAAAGTGACCAACATCGTGAATTTTTAGTGTCTTGTCATCATATAGAATAACATTAGCGTTACCTGGGTCCATGACCTCGGCATTATACCAGATGTTCGTATTGGGTCCAAATATTCTTTCTTTTTCTTCGTCCGATAAGGCTTCAACTGCTTTTTCAAAAGTAGCAAAACCACCAGTAAAAGCTTTTTCTAATCCTCCACGTCCAGCAAACTTCTGAGCCAGACCTACGGCATCTAATCCACCAGCCTTAAGATTCCCTTTATTTCGGGCACCTTTAGCCTTACCCTCTGGAATAGAATAAGATAGAAATAGATTTTGACCATCTACTTTCTCTTCAGCAGTCAATTCACCATTAGCAGCAGCCTGAAGGATTTCCTTCATTTCACCGAATGTAAGATCCCTATTTTCATAGAGATGATCCATGTGACCAGCTACGCCACCCATTACTTATCCTCTGTTAGTACTTTTAGTTCTTCTTCTAGAGCACTTACACGCTCATTTAGAGATCTTACATGACGTTTAATAGATCGTATGTGTTCTTTTGCTAGTTGGACTCTTCCCGAGTCTCTTTTATTTGTAACTCTAATACTTGATACGATATCATAAAGAGCCTGTACAGAAGCTCCGGCATCAACTTTAAATTCTTCATTAAGAAGAAATTTTTTAGTTATTTTTCTTAGCACTTGTCTTTTTCGCTTTCTTTACAGCCTTAGGTGCTGCCTTAGGCGCAGGTGATGCTTTAACTTCAGCAGTTACCGGTGCTGACTCAGCGGCTTTAGCTGCTTTAGCAGCAACTCTGGCAGCTTTTCTCATTCTTCTTACTCGTGGGCTTGCCATTTTATATCCTCCTAAAATAGACAAATTAAGTATAGTAAATAGTGTGGAAAATAGTCTTTTTTAGTCATCCCTTGGATCAGCAGTTTTTTCAACAAAAAAGCCACCGTTTCTAACGTCTAAACGATAAATCGAATATTGACCAAATTCATCAGTTCCATTTAGATAAAGATAACTGGCAGAACCAGAAACAAGGATGCTATTATTTTGAGTCACCAAAGTTTCACCATCGGAGGAGATATTAAACTCGCTTAAAACACCAACACTCTGGTTTTGAACATTAGCCATCTGAACTTCTAGAGCAGACACTTTTTTTAAAAGTATTGAGTTATTGTTGGTTGGATCTACTGATCCAAGCATTCTCCTTTTTGCCATGAGGGTGCCTCCATTTATTCAGTAGCATCAAAACCTAAATCAGCATTGTAATCTGAGATTGGGTAATGCCTAGCTACATAACCTATCATATTAATAGTACCAGCAATATTTGCCCATGCTGTAATGGCAGAACCTTTATGGGGAACTCCAGGATATATTTGTACAAGTCCAGCCTCGGAAGTTATGTCATTTGCTAGGACTAATACATCATCAACAGCAACATATACTTTTGTATTGACAGATCCACTAGCGAAACACCATAAATAAACTTCATCAACTCCATTGTTATCACATTGGTGTATAGTGGTAGGATTTCCAGATCCAGACGCTAACGTTATTGGACCATTTGATGTACCCGCTCCAGATAATGTAAACTTAGCATGAGTTACGGGGCTGATAACTGAAATGCTATTCTGTTCAGAGGGGGTACTTGGTTGATTTCCTAGTTTGGTCATAGAAGACTCCTAATGCTTCTATAAATACTATTCTAAATTAGATTTTTTCATCTCCAAAGAGATTTACCACTTCAATGCCTCTTACAGCCTTGTTATTTTTAGACTCATCAACGCTTAGGGGCTGCTCTTTAAGGGGAAGTTCTAGGACGAGTTCTTTGGTAGCCGGCTTCTTGGCTGGCTCTTTCTTACGGTAAACTGTAACAACTACTGGTTTGTAATTGTTGGGCATTTTATTCCCCTAGGATTTACAGAGGTTCAAAACCTCCTTGTTGTTTTTCTTCGACGTTTCCTATGTGAAAATATTCATGTAAGTTGTTATGTAGGTTTTGCATCATTTTAATCATGTAAGAATCTGTTTTATCTGCCTTATTGTTCATCTTCTGCCAGACTTCCATCTCTGCTTTAGCAACAGAGTTTCGAAGGAAGACCTTAATCGCCAGGAGAGGAGAAGCAACACCAATGTTTTCCATTGAGCGATAACCAGCAAAAATGTTACCAATGATTTCATTGTTAATGTTCATAATAGGAGAGCCACTGCTTCCGGGCTTTGTAGGCATACTGTACATCGCATACCCTTCTGGGGAGTAGCCTGTGAAGTATCCATCAAAAGTTAGAACCATTCTTGGGAAGACAATACCGTGAGGAGCAGCCATATTNTAGGCAACCTCGCCTCTCTTTGGTCTTTCTTTCGCTACCTTAAGAACTGGTGGCTTGATAAGAACAGTACGAACTCTTAATAGGCAGAGGTCCCACCTTTTATCGATCGCTACAACTTCAGCCTTATACTTAAAGCCGTTGTAATCAACGAGTGTGAATTTCTGTCCCATATGTGTGACTTTTACACCTTCTATGGTTCTTTCTTTTACGAATGTGCTTCGGCAAGAGTGACCCGCACTTAAAGCATAACTTACGTCACTAGCTATTTCACTATGCTTAATAAAGGAACCAGAGGATACTGCTCTAGAAGTTGCGTTTTGACATTTCTCTTTTTTGTCTTCCCCAATTTCGCAGCCTTTCCAGAGCGTATCACTTCGTAGCTGAACAAAGGATTTAACGGGGAAATTGTGCCTTGTTGGCTTGATTTTACTGAACGAGGTAGCACACGCCCCTGAGCAGCTTGCAACCGTAACATACAACAGGGTGACTAGGCACACTCGAAAGTAATCGGTAAATATACGCATCATAAAATAACTATTTCCAAATAGATACTTTCGGTCTATATAAGTTGTAATATTTGTTACAATCTAAAAAAGAAGGTGTTTTAACATGTTGTCCTCACTTGAAAAAATGGTAAAAATAGCCGCTTTTGTAATGGCGGCTTTAGTTTTATTCCCCTCAATCGCAATTCCTAGTCCAAAAGCATCCAACATGGAGCCAGTCTGGGAAAAGATCAATGGTGAGTGGAAATTTAACGAAACTGCCAAACAAAAACATGAAAGTCTTGTCTACGTTATTACAACAACCGACAATAAACTCAATAAAAACATACTTACTAAAGACATGGTGAAACTTCCATTTGTTCTAATCATTGAACAGGGTGACAAAGAGGAGATTTCACTTCACTAAGATTTAGGAGAACATATAATGAGAGTATTAACTAATCGGTGGGTGCTCTTAAGTGTTCTATCCGCAACAATCCTAGCATCCTCGTTCTTAATCTATAAGAACAACTTCCAGCCACAATTAGTCCTATCAAAAGATGTAACCTACTATTTGCCGGGACAAAGAGATAATTGTAAATGGATTCTACAAGTAAGAAATGACTTAAGAGATATACCAGGCGAAACAACAGAAGTTCGTATAGGTATCCCAGAAGTTCAAGCAAGTGGCTACCTTAGTGGTCGTATAGAAGTTGGCGAGCATGGAAACTTGATGCTGGCTTTTATACCACCAGGACCACAAGAGAACAAAGTTCCAGTTATATTAACAGCAGACTATTCTGATCAAGAACTCCCAATCAGTTTTTTAAGGTTTAGGTGGGTTCAGAGCAGTACAATTACTATTTTAATATTCTCCACTGAGAAAGCCTGCGTCGCTTCTAGGAACAGGAAATGAAAAAGCGTGTTGTTGGTCTTTTTTTAGTTGCCCTGTTATTTGGCTGCGAAGAAGATAGACTGGTGAAGATAGAATGCGTTCTTGGCGCTAAGGTCGTCTGTAATGAATTTGGACAGGACTTCCCAGCCGTCGATCCAGACGATATTCCAGAGAGAACCGGGCAATGTTCTTACGGAACGAGAACCTGTACAAGAAGCGGCTGGGGAGAATGTGAGGGAGCAAAAGGACCAGAAGCAGAAGTTTGTGATGGGATTGATAATGATTGTGATATGACAATCGATGAAACTTACCCAGAAGAACATCAACTTTGCGGGTTTCAAGAGAACATAGATTATGGTGTTGGAATTTGTAAGCCAGGTGTTATGACTTGTTATAATGGTGTCTTATATTGTGAGGGACACACAGGACCCGGTGATGAAATCTGTGACGGCGTTGATAACAACTGTAATGGAACGGTTGATGAGGGTATTGCTAATGCTACAGCGGTTGCCTGTTATGAAGGACCTGAAGGAACTCTAGCAGTTGGCGAATGTCGAGCAGGCATTCGTTATTGTACTGATGGCAACTTTGGCGGTCCTTGTGATAATCAAGTTTTACCAACTGTTGAAAGATGTGATGACCTTGATAATGATTGCGACGGAGAAGTCGATGAGGGCTTTGATACCCGTGGTGTAGATTTGGTTTTTGTTATTGATATATCTGGTTCCTTCGATGACGAGATAGAATCAATGATTTTAGGTATAACTCCGCTTTTAGACGACCCGATAACGAGCAGATTTCGTTTTGGACTGGTTGTTGTGGGTGCTAGGCAGGGTGAAGACATAAGACCACTTAATCTGTACTCTAGGATGGTCTCTGATTTTGTTCCCGCTGATGAGTTCGTAGCGATATTGGAAGCAGGCAGAATGATTGATAGTGCTGGGCAAGAGCCAACCATTGATACGATGTACTGGACAATGAACAGGTACCCATTTTCGTGGAGACCAGAAGCACAAAAAGTTGTTATAACAATGACTGACGAAATAGCCCAGACAATTATATCGATGACCTGCTTAGAAGTAGCAACTCATGCTGATAACTATGGATATGAGTTATTTGTATTTGCCCTACAGGAACATCATAGGAGTTTCTTAGACTGTGTTGGTGGGAATAGAGATAGGCTTTATAGTCCTACTGCTAACTCTGAGACAGTATTCTATCAGATCAGGGCAATCTTTGAAGACCTTTGTGTAGGTCGTTAATCACTCTTTTATATTTTTCTTGCCTTTGCCGGTCGCTACATTAACTGAGTGACCTTTTTCAACCGAATAATTAATGTTCCCATCGACAGTGACAGATCTACCTGACTCTCCTTCTTCAAACTCCATATTAGGGATAATACTGGATTCTGTTAGTTTTAATACTTGTTTTGCTAGATCTGTCATGGTCTCTAGATGGTCGATGTATTTTTCTAAATTCTCTTTAACTTGATGACCGTGGTTTCTTCTGAGGGAAGAAATGATTCTAGGAACCAAAGGAGCTACACTTTTTTGAAAATCTTCTAAAGAGTCATTTAGAAGAAGGGTTATATATTTACCAGCTTTGAATGATTTAACCTTTAGAACTAATTTAGTATCTTTAATCTTCATTTTTTTCCCTCAAAATGTTATTAACTTTTTGCTTGATCAGATCCTTTTCTTCATCCGTTTTAGCTTGCGCCCATGCCCAGGGAGCCGATGAAACAAAGTTTTTGATTCCTTTTTCATATGTAGTAATTTCTGAATCCATTTCCTCTAAAATAAATTCCATATCTAAGTCCGATGTGTCGATGTTTAAATGAACTGCTGTCGAAAATAGATTTCCCGCTTTGTTTTGTCGATAATCCTCAGAGCTTTGTTTAAATATATTCTCTAGATATTCTGACTTTACTTTATCTGGATGAGTAATTTTAGAAATTCTCCTGTATAACTTTTTTAAATCTTTGTGTTTTAATTTGACTTCTTCCTGGTCATTTTCTTTTTCATTTTGTGTTTCGATTTCTTCCTGTATTTCAGTTAGTAACTCAGAAAATTCTGGACAGTCTTTTAAAAACTCTCGCATGTATTCCGAAAAAAGCTCACTGTGGTGATTGTATTCCTCCTTTAAATAAGAGTGTTTTAAAAGAGTTGATTTGCTATTTGTCTTTTTCATGTATTATAAATATAAAAGAAGGCAGCCAATTGGCTGCCTTCATAAGGAACACTTTAAAACTGGTTAGTATCAGATACTATGCGTTCTTGTACTTGATTTCCATCTGAATGGCATCGCCGACAGAGAAGCCAGAGTAGTCTTCAAACACAAACTCAACGTTGTCACCAATGTCAAGCGTTCTGTTGCTTGCGTCCCAAACAACACCCGCACGAGCAGCCAGAGAGGCGTCAGCCGAAGCACGAGTAGACTCTTCTGAACTCAAGCGAGTTGTCAGAGAAGTATCAGCAGTTGTCAGAGAAGTATCAGCAGAAATTCGTGAAGACGTTTCACTAGACAGTTCACCGCTAACACCCGCCGAAAGGGTTGCATCATCAGCTTCCATTCTTGTTACTACCGAAGCATCAAGAGAAACTGCTTTAGAAAGAACTACTGAGTCAGCTTGTGACAGGGCCGTTATCAGTGCGGTTTCCAAGCTTGTATCAAGAGAGTTTGCTGAAGAAAGAACTACTGAGTCAGCTTCAGATAGTACTACTACAACAGAGGCATCACCAGACACCCGCCTAGAAGCCTCTGTCGAATCACCAACCGAGATTGCGCTTTCAAGAGCAGCACGGTGAGACAAGTCAGCACCGTTCATTGTTCCGCTAAGAACTGTATCAGCAGCAGTGAAAGCAGTTGTTACAGAAACATCACCAGACAAGCGGCTAGAAGCCTCTGCTGAGTCAGCAGTCGAGAAACGAGCCACGATAGAAGTATCAGCAGCGTCAAGAATAGCACGGTGAGACAAGTCAGCACCGTTCATTGTTCCGCTAAGAACTGTATCAGCAGCAGCGAAAGCAACTTCGATAGAAGCATCAGCCTGAGCACCCGAAAGTGCTACCGAAACATCACCAGACAAGCGACTAGAAGCCTCTGCTGTATCAGCAGCAGCGAAAGCAGTTGCCAAAGAAGCATCTTGCGACAAGAGGCTAGACAAACCATCATTAAGAACAACATCATCAAGAACCCCACCGCCATTAACTTTCAAAGCGCCAGCAAGGTCGCCCTTGGCTCTGACGTGGTTCTTTTGAATAACTAAACCTGGATTATTTCCATTATTTCCTACAGCCATTTCATTTCCTCCGTTGGAAAGCTGAATTTCAACCATCTCAGAATCTACAGAACCATAAATGTTTGTAGTTCTAAGTTTATATGAAACTGTTTCGGTAATTGTAACCTGTTTGGAACTTCCTGTAACCGTTTCTGTATCACTAAGTAGTCCACCAACATACTTTAAGAGTTGTGTTGATGTATTAAAATCTGTGTCCCAAGATAGTGTTGCTGTATCTCCACTGTTAGCAACACTTGTGTCGGAAGTAGAAAAAGAATTTACAACAGGATCTATCTTAGCATATCCATCTGAATCTAACTCTAAATCCCCAGCAAGAATACCATGATCCAAAGTTAGGAATATATCATCATATATCCCGCCAGCAGTCTGACCATAAGCAAAATCACCACCGATTCTAATGTGCGGTGAAGAGCCACTAGCATTATAGATTTGATTAGAATATCCAGATTCAGACCAGGTAGTAGCACCTCCATCTTTATCTGTTAAATCATTTCCATCAGCATTGTAAAGGTTAAAATAAAATACACCACTTATTCTACTGGCATAGATTTTTATCCACGGATATTCTCCGTCAACTTGAGATAAATTTAATCTATAGGTTCTACTATGTGAAGTAGATCCATCGCCATAGCGATATTGTGCAACTAGATTATAATCAGACTCAGTATCACTAGATAAACTAGCATTATGATAAACTTCTAATGCGGCACCAGGACTATACTGAAATAAGTGCCTTTGTCCGCTACCATTAAAAGTGCTACTATTTGGCTTCCACCAAAAAGCAACTGTTATATCACCAGTGCCAAGGTTAGGCAATGCATCAGGACCAGTAGCATTATATCCTGAATAGAGGGTGGATCTTGAACTTGTAGAAGTCCCAATCTCCCATGCACTACCAGACCCATAGCGACTGCTTCCAGTTACAGCTTGAGCACCATAACTTGCTGTCAGATAGATATCACTAAATAAATCAGTCTGGCTGCCTGTCAGCCAGTGATAAATATTAGCCATTAAGTATCCCTCAAAGAAAAGGAAAACAAAACTTTTTGGAAACTTATTAGGAACTCGTTAATAATACAGAAACGGTTACAACTAAAATAAGTGTCGCAGGCTGTTTGTCTTACCTTTGACCCGCCTTTGACGATTTATATAGATTTTTATTCTTTCTTTTTTAATTTATTTTAGATACAAAAAAAGCCCCCCGAAGGGAGCTTGATTTATTGGAGGAAGAGGTGGGATTCGAACCCACGGTAGATTTCTCTACAAGGCATTTCTAGTGCCTCACCATCGACCACTCGGACACTCTTCCATAAACAGTTTTATGACTTATTTAGGTCACGGTACTAGAACCGCACTTTT
>JGI25132J35274_1000511_pt1 | contig 10353 bp, 27 predicted proteins | sample ETNvirenome_6_30_FD_35274 | JGI IMG/M metagenome (IMG submission 35274)
CGCATTTATTAATGGTGCAGTACCAAACAATCTCAATGCGGCTGAACAAGACGGAAGCAGTATATGATTTATTTAAAGATTATTATGGAGCAGATACAGGATAACTTGATTGGTGCAGGTGTAGCTACGCTTGGCATCTTAGCAACTATCTCTATGTTTCTGCCTAAGAACAACAAGTTTAGAAAATTTATTCGTTGGGTAACCAAGAGGAAGTAGGATGCGAAAATTATTATTAACTATAGCTTTGATGTTGGGTATAGGTACTTCAGCCTATGCGGATTACGAATACGATTTAACTGCCACCTTATCAGAAGGAAACTACTTCTTTGATGAGCAGGAAAAGTTTCATTACGATGTGTTTCGCATCTATGCAGATGGTGACGCTACTGTAACCTTCGACAACTACGATGCAGAACTGTTCTCATACCAAGATGAGTATGACTACAACGACCCCTACCTGTACCTGTACTCTATAGAAAATCGTGTATTCGATGGCACATCTGGATTCGCTGAAGTCTATACACTACAGGCATCAGACGATGATGGCAATGAAGAGCTAGAAGATGGTTTGTTCTTTTACTAGCAGACGTTGAGTTCTCTAACGAGCTAGTGGCTGTCATTACAAGCTATGATCCAGAGTCTGTAGGCACGGTTGATTTTAAGATATATAGTGACGCACCCTTAACTGTAGTACCCGAACCTGCAAGTATGCTGTTGATTGGGTTGGCAGGTGGAATACTAATGTTGGCTAGGAAAAGATAATGAANGCAGATGGTAGCTTTAGTCAAAAAGAAAAAGAGTGGGTGTCAACNGCATCTAAATATATAGACAGTAAACATCTACCTGTGCTTGGACAGATACTTANAGTGGTAGACACAACCTCATTNATGATTGGTCGTGCGTTATTTATCGGTATTGTGCTAGCAGGTATCGCTGTATTGGGAGGCAAGATACTACGATGAGTAAGTCAAGAGTCAATGAGGCAGGTAACTANACTAAGCCCACAATGCGTAAGACATTATTTAATCAAATAAAGGCAGGCACTAAAGGTGGTAAAGCAGGTCAATGGTCTGCTCGTAAAGCACAATTACTCGCTCGTAAATACAAAGCTAAAGGTGGGGGATACACTTCTTGAAAGCACCACAGACAGCGTTAAATAAATGGACAAAACAAAAGTGGCGTACCAAGTCTGGTAAGAAGTCATCTGTTACAGGCGAACGCTATCTACCAGAGGCGGCTATCAAAGCACTCACACCACAGGAGTATGCTTCAACCACACGGGCTAAACGCAAAGGAACTAAGAAGGGCAAACAATTTGTTAAGCAACCAAAAGGCATTGCTGAAAAAACATCGAGGTACAGATAATGGCAAAGAAAACAAAAGCAAGAGTTAAGGTTTCAAAAGAATACAAGGAAAGAAATGATCGTGAGGAAGAACGCATCAAGGCTAGAAAGAAAAGACAAGCCGAGCGTAAACAGCGTGAAAGAGGCGAAAGCAATATGCCGTCTAGCATGGAAGATATGGATGAAGGAACAAAGCGTTATCTAATGGAAGTATATCGTAAAGCTAAGAAAGACAAAGGTGCTTACGGTATGGCTGATACTCTTATCAATAAAGATAAAAAGAAAAAGAAGAAATCTAAAACAGCAATGGGGAAAGTAAAATGAGCGTAGAATTATTAGCAATGTTGGGTGGCAGTCTTAGTGGCTTCGTGATGAAACTAATCGCGGCACAAGCACAATCGCAGACTGCAATGGTTGANAATATGATTAAGAAGCAGGGTGTTGCAGATGATTCTGCTGACCGTGCGGCTACTCGTGATGGACAGGCAGGTGCTATCGTTCGNAGAACTATCGCCTTGTGTACTCTGTTCGCTGTGATTTTTGCACCATTTATGATGGCGTTTTTTAATGAGCCAGTAACTATTGAAGCAGGTCAGACTGGTGGTCTGTTTGGATATTTGTTTGGTAATTTGTTTAGTAAAGGAAATGGTTGGATAGAACTTCAAGGATATGTGCTATTGCCAGAAGTCAGACAGACTATGCTAGCACTTGTTGGGTTCTACTTCGGATCATCGCAAGTAAAATAGATTTGCTATCTAAATTTTAGATGGTATCATCGTTAGGTTAAAGGCTAAACCTGTGGGTCTGTTCATGCCCATTCCTCTCGTGTGTGGTCAGCATGAGTAAAAGCCCTAAAATGACCACTTATTATTAATTCTAACGGAGGGCGTATGTCTATGTATAAAGTTGTTGATCGTTCGGGTAATGAAGTAGTAGTACAGGTAAATGAATACAATCGAGGCGATGTATTACGACAGGCTTGCACCCAACTATACGGCAACTGGAACGTAGATATGTTATTAGAGCATTATCGAATAACTCCAATACGATGATACTACATTCCTTCGTGCTGTATGTGGTCGTGTGGTTGGTTCTGCTCTATATATATAGCGTCTGGTGATTCAGATTCTTCTACACCAAATACCAACTGTAATAAGCTTTGCCATAGAAGCTGTGCATTCTCTTCTGTGGCATCGCAATGTGTATCTTTAACCTCTACTGATAGGTCATCTGTCTCTATCTTTACTTTAAGCATACCTTTCTCCCATATCTAATGGCTCTCTTTACACTCTCTACTGAAATCTCAAATGCGTCTGCCACTTCTTCAATATCAAACTTCTTACACAACTCATCGAACATTACTGCTTTTCTTTTACTGTATGCCATTCTTTTCCCACTTTCTATATTTTAAGTTTAGTATGTCACGCATCTTTACCTGCGTTATTAAATCTTGTCTTCCTTTTCTGGTGTAACCTTTATACAATGCATCGGAAGATTTGTCAACCATATCATCTAAGTTACATAGCTTATCTGCTAGTTTAAGTAAATCCTTTCGCTTTACTAGGATGAAATCGTCATCTCTTTCGAATGCCAATATGTCAACCACAGATACAAGCCAACCTTCTTTTCCTTGAACGTTCTTATATTCAAGCCACACGATTGTATCCTGTTCNTTACCATCGGCTCTGCCAATTCTCTTTTTACTCTTAACGTCAATNGTCCCGAAGTTGGTAACAAAATCAATGTGGCGGTATTGCTCTTTCGGTGTAGCCCGTCTAGCTTCTGGGTCACGAAGTTTAAGAATCTCGAAAAATTCATCCTCAAGTTTCTGCCCCCTGTCCCAACTCTGTTTGAAGTCTCTTGCTCTCATCGCACTCCCTTTGTAAATTAGCCATTGCTCTCCAAGCCACAGCAGACCAGTCCCCCTCAAGCATATGACGCATAAGAGAATCAAGCTCGTCACTAGACTTACTCTTATCCCACCAGACTTTATCGCCATGATGTTGTCGGCTACCTTCAACCGAACGCTTTGTCACCTCAACGATTGCGTCTGGGAAATACTTTATAAACCCACGATAAATGGGTATATCCTTACGTTCCTGTGCATCAGTCGGTAGCATTACTCGTTGCTCCATATAGTAATAACAATTAACATTACTGCACATCCCATCAATACAAGCTCCATCATTTTAAATACTCCNNATANTCTCTAATCATTAGTCCTATAATAATTATTAGGAACANTATCATACTTATATTAAACCAATANTCTTTATCCATTTATTCCTCCTTTTTAAATGCCATTCTAATAAAGTTTAGTTCTGCTTGGTTGTTTAATTCCCACACGGTTCTGTGTTGCTCGTCTGGGATAAAGGGTTCTGTTGGCGTGAGTCTGCCAAAGTATTTCATAAGCTCTTCGCTGTACCACTTGTAGTGTGTTACAATATTTATAACACCATTAGGTTCTAGGCTTTCTATNATAGCATCACAATACTCTGTATCTATGTACCTAGCGTGTTTATGTAGNGCGTAATGCTCTGGGTTGAANAGCCAGTATCTGTTAACGTAAGAGCTTGGNAATTGTTTTNTGATAACATACTTGCTGTTATATAAAATGATCTTAATATTTGTAGCATTAATATTATCCTGNATAAAATCTGTTACAACTTCTTCGTCTGGCTCTATGCCTATNTAGTTGCTATTAGGATTGCGTTGGCTTCTGGCTGANAGGAATCTACCCCATCCAAANCCTATCTCTACCTCAAGAGGACGGTCTGGAAACGGAAACAGTTTCTTATAATCAATCTCTGTGAGACTCATACAGCTCCTCTAACTTCTGCTTGTAGTGATCTCGTAGCTCGTCAAGGTCTTGTATATTCCAAGTCTTCTCGGCAGGCTTCCGTGCAAACCTACACTTTTCTTCGAACCATTCTTTGCCGTACTTGTCTATCATTATTACGGCATACTCAGATAGCCTACCATTATGTATGCAGTTACATACTGAGCATTGACCATTCACTAGGTCTTCATCAAAAAGGATATTCTTAGACCGCCCATCGATGGCGTGTCCTGCTTGGATATAGTTGCCGTGCTTCTGCCAGTCTGAGGGAAACACTTCGTTACAGGTGATGCACTTACAATGTGTAGTAGTGCCTGTGGTTAGTAAGGAATCTCTTATTCGGATGTACTTAGAAAAGGCAGTCCATGCCCCCTTCTTTGCTGTACCAACTGTTCGCTTTCTCTTAGCCATAATAAAAGCCTAGTGTGTGATAGGGCTAGGCACTCCTTGAGGAATAACGGAGATTGTTGATCACACTTCAACCCAGTTACACAATTAAAATGGTACGTCATCAAGCATTTCTTTTTCACCTGCATCGATTGTGTCGACTAAGGTGTCATTAAAGAATGCCTGCAACTTCTTATCTGCGTCATCGGCTTCACCCATCTCGTGCTTGCTGATCTCTACATCTTCAAACACAGGGTAATAGAAACGACCGATGTTCTCTGAACCCTCCGCTTTGAGGTTGGCTGTGTCACCGTACTTGGCATCAATCCAACGGTTACAAGTCTTACCTTTCAGCTTCAGCTTCACGATGCTACCAACTGGGATGTCGGCTACATCATCCAAGAGCATGACATATACAATCTTATAATAGTTAAGACCGTCTTCCTTCAGCTCTGCTTTGAGGTCTGAGTACGACCCCTCCTTGATTAGCTTTGAGTCACCACTCTTGTAAGCGTACACTCTTAGCTCATCTGTAGCATACTGGAACTCGTTACTTGCGATGCTACCCAACTCTTCCGACCAACCCTCGACTGAGCTACGCTCGTCTAGTTTGGCAAACTTAAATGGCTCACTCACAAAGCTCTGCACCTTGTTGTTGCCATCCCATACTTTCCATTCAGCCCGTTGTGCATTCCATTCGATGTTTCCTGCTGACGGATTCTTGGCGTATGATTTCTTTTCTACTGGTGTTGTTCTACTCATACTTGATTCCTTTCGTCATAATAGTGTGAACCTAAATATTCCACATGATCTTGTTTCATAAAAGTAATAGTATCGATTTCGGATCGCTTGTCAACAGTTAATTTGTTTTTATTTCTTGAACCTTCTACTTGAAACCATTCACTCTTTATCTCGCCATCGTTCCTATCTCTGTAAGTTACTTTCTTCCAAAGCATTAGTGCCACTCCACATGATTAAATGTCTGGTAGTCACCATGAAACTCAAGGCTCGCCACAGGGCTAATCCCTTGTCGGTTCTTCTGGAACTTGGCAACGATGTGCTTACCTTGTAGGTCTAGGTTCTGTTCGATCAGCATACCATTTGTGCGTACACCTTCTGGCGGAACCTCCATCAAGAATAAGATTATGTCTGCGAAGTTTTCTACGTTCTTACTGTAGGCTACTGTGTACCATTTGTGCGTACACCTTCTGGTGGAACCTCCATCAAGAATAAGATTATGTCTGCGAAGTTTTCTACGTTTTTACTGTAGGCTACTGTGTTCGCATCGTTCGGGTGTGCAAGCAACACAATAGGTATCTTCAGATCATCTCGTAGTGATTTAAGTTTGCGTATGAAGTGATCGTACATCACCGTCTTGCTGTCAAACTTCTCACCGCCATCACCGATACACAACAGGTTGTCGATGAATATAATATCAGCTCCGTCTTTTGCCTCTGCCACAGCCCAAGCTCTGATCTCGTCAATCGTCATACCCTTGTCACGAATCCGTAGCTCTAGGCATTTGACCTGCTCGTTAGCAAGCTGTGCCTTGTGTCTCTCGTCTTCTGTGACATGACCTCTGGCTCTCATACGATATGTATTCACCTGTCCTTTGTTGGCTATGAATCGTGGCATCAACTCAGACGATAACATCTCAAGTGATGCTAGTGGTGCTTTGAGTTTGTTCTGGTGTAGGTGTAGCATCCATTGCAACATCAATGCAGTCTTACCTGTAGAGCGTGGTGCGTGTAAGATCATCAACTCTGTAGACAGTCTGCCCAAATGGTTAGTCCACTCTGGACACCACCAATGGCAATGCCCCACCTTACCATCTATACAGTCCTGTATAAACTTCTCACCTAGTACATGAAGCGGTTCATCTTTCTGTTCCTCTACGTTCATACCGATTAAACGGCTGAGAACATCGTCTGACGCACTTTCTCCATCGTAGGCTGTCTTGATACCCTCTGATAGTATGTCGATCTCTGTGCGTAATTTTGCCAGTTTCTTTACTTCTTTGGCGTAGTGCTGTGAGTAGGCTGATACACCTATCAAGTCTTGCAATGATAACAACCTATCAAATCCACCGACAGATTCTATCTGATTACGTTTCTCTAACTCGCTTCCTATCATCAACGCATCTATAGCAGGATTGTCGATATACATATCTAATAACACCTGCCATAAGATTTGATTCTTCCTATCGTAGAAGTCCTCTGGTTTTAAGTCTAGCTTGCCAATGCGTTCGGGGTCTAATAAACACGACCCCAACACTCCTTCCTCATTCTCCTTGCTAAAAGGCATACTCCTCATATCTCTATTACCTTCCTTTCCTCTTGTTGTTTTATCTCATCTTCCCACATACGATTCGTAGGGTTTATCCAACCTTGAAAATCCTTGCGGTACTTGTACTCTCTTGCATCTATGTATGCAGGTATGGCTTTCGTTATCGCAATCTTGTCCTCATACGACAGCTTCTTCCAATACCTTAGAGCTGTTTGTTTATTGCCCTTACGCCCATACTGAACCCAGACAGTCTCAAATAAGTTATCTGTTTCTGTATCTGGTTTAGTATATGGTATAGGTTGCTCAGTTTTTGACTCTCGAATGTTTATTTCTGAACATTGGATATTGTCAGACAGAGCATACCACTTGGTCTGATCATAGCCTATGCTGTTGAAGTTGCCAGACTCGATCAATCCCTCTGCTTCCATATCTCTCAACAGTCTACTGATCTTCTGTCGTGACCAATATGGATAATGGTGGCTCATATCAGATGCGGACTGGTACATCCACACCTTGTTGTTATGCTTATGTGTATCCTTGTCTTTGTTCTGGTTACACCAAAAGCGAATGTGCTGTAGGAGCAGGGATTTTTCAACCCCATACTCCACAGCCTCCTGCACGTTAAATGCATGGCATTCTTTATTCATTAGTTTCCTCCGTATCGTATTCGAATACATACCCTCTAGCGTGAGGATACCTACCTCTCAAGTTTCCTATAATATGACAGCGGTCTATGCCTGTCAATCTGCTTGCTTCAGATATTGAGTTAAAGGTAGCACCCACCGCTAAAAGTGGGGCTTCCTGCTCTGGATGTGTAGTACCTATCTTGTCTGTTATTATAACACGACAACGCTTACCTTGTCTTATGGCAATCATATACACTCATCCTCTCTATACTTAACACCTAACATATCTAGCCCACGCTTAACTAGGCATACACCTTGATAGTTGGATTCGATCTCATCAGCCTCGACCACGCTACAACTGTAGCCCTGCTTGGCTTTAGACCCAAACGCAACCACCATAGCCAATGTGGGTTTTTCATCCGTACTGGCATTCTTAGCATAAAAGCTAGACTGTATTTTATGGTGTGGCTTAACTGCTTTGCTAGATTTCCAATCAACAATGGCTAGATGTCTCACGCCTTTGTAGTCAATATAACCTAACCAGTCGTACTGACCAGTCACATTGATATTGGTATCACGAACACGCACCTCTGTCTCGATTGTCTCTGGCTGAAACTTGTCAACCCAATGACCCAGACCATCTGGTAAATGCTCTCCGCTATCATCCTCACCAAGTAAGAATTTCTCGATAGCATCGTGCATGGCTGTGCCGTTAGTCTGTGCATCGCTTACTGCCCGAACATAATCTTGATGTGTGCCACCTTGATCGAAAGCCCACTTGATTATGCCGTCAAACCCTCCACCTAAGTTGAGATAGTTTAACAGGGATGAGATGCGTAGATATCTAGCACCAATGGTAGGTGAATAAACATCTTCATCTTCAACCTCGATAGCAACACGAACACTACCCAGAATACCTTTATGTTCTGTGTTCCAACTGTCGCCATTGTCGGGGGTGTATGCATAACGCACCACCTCACCAACTTTGGCTTTGACAGCTAGCTCTTGGTTACTGCCCTCATACCCACCTCTGGATTTGGGAACATAACCAATCTTGACATTCTTATATACAATCTTAACTGCGTTAGGATCATATGGATTGTCTGGCTCTGGCACAAACTGCACCGCACCTACTGGTCGCAACTCGCGGAGGATGTGATTTCTCTCACCCTCTTTGAGTATGCCTGCTGTACTAAACTCAATCATTAGTAATCTCCTTGATCACCAAACTTGGCTTTGTACTCATCGTGACCATGCTCGTGCATATGTTCAACGTGTAATGTATGAGCAATAAAATCAGCTATTTCCATAGCTTCCGATGTTTCATAACGTAAACCACTTATGATGAAGTAGTCCTCTTTTCTTTCTAATTCTAATGGCATTATTTCTCCTTTTCTATATCTGCTAACTCTGCACCCCAGTCAATCTCCTCGATCACTTCGTCTACTTCGTAGTCGTAAGTATATTCTGAGTTACCAGTCTTAGATGATACTAGGTACTTCTCTGTCATGTACTCTATAGGATCGAAGTCTTCCATACTACCATCGTACTGTACCTCGTAGATTTCTTTGACCTCTTCTACTAACTCGATTGTTACCTTCTTCATTATACACCTCTCACTCTTTGTAGATCGCTCTTCATCTCTGCGACCTTGTTAATTGTTTTAGCTGTCCACTCTGACCCATGTAGCGTTTTTCTGCGTATGGAGTCTTGGTACTTGACAGCCAGAAATAAGCAGGCATCGACCAAATCATCGAAGTCATTTAAGAACTCGTCATTTGTTCTAACCTTCTCATTACGAATGAGTTCGGCATAATATTTAGCACGATCTCGTATGTTACCTTGCTTTATTAGTTCCATGTTTTTCCTTTCTCTTAGTTATTGAAATTGGTTTAGGAATAGTATTTCACAGGCTAGGGTATTTGTCAAACGTGGCAAGGGTTAAAATCTGCACCCTTCAGAAGTAGTGGGGAGCCTATCCCCCATAAGGCTAGTTTATATACCTTTCGCATTTAGACCAGTAATGATTCGTTGCATGATGTCGTTCAAAGAAACCACGATAGCCACCATTCCACATTCTACAGTACACCTCGTAGGTAGGCTTCAAGCCCGTCCTCTGTGTGTACCGCTTCCCGTAGTAGGTTAGCCATAGCTTAGCAATCTTTTTGGACGTATCCCTGTCGTACCTGTCGATAGACAAATACTGCTTGTTATAAATACGGTTTACGTCCTCGATCACCCCCATCTGAATCTGGAGGCAACCAATGCTAGCACCTCGATCACCAACCGCATGATCTGGGTTAGGATGACCGCCTGTCTCAACGGCTATAAGAACAGCCAATAATATAGACCAATCAATCATAGCCAAGATACAACCCCACAAGTTCCCAACTCAGTCCAATCTTCTTCTTCAGAATCATAAACCCACATGGTTGAGCTATGGGATTGACGTGCGTGTTGTATACAACTTTCAGCGAATTTATCTCGTTGAGCCTCTGCTTTCTCCAATGAAGATGCAGTAAATTGACGTTCGCCCAACTCTTTGGATTCTTCGCCATCTTCCACTATGGTACTTACTCTTACATGATATATTGCCATACTATTCCTCTCTCGAATGCTTTTTGAGGAGTTGCGACCTCGACAGCATCACTATAATACTGCCCTGCATTAAGGGGCAAAAGCCCCCCGCTCTGCATTAGATTGAAACTGCAAGCTCACGATCAATGATACGACCTTGAGCAATGGTAGCCTTGACTTGCTCGTTGTCACTCAAGATATCAAGCACCTTGTTCTTAGTGCGATGACCTGCACCGATGAGCGATGTCTTGATCTGTGATTCTGCACTACGCTTTGAAGTCTCATACCCGTGAGT
>JGI25132J35274_1000515_pt1 | contig 10343 bp, 7 predicted proteins | sample ETNvirenome_6_30_FD_35274 | JGI IMG/M metagenome (IMG submission 35274)
CTATACACAGTTTTACCGTTTATTCTTTCCGCTTTTAAACATCTTCTGCGATTTTCATCAGTTGACACGTAACTAGCATGTACCCAGTCTGGATTTTCATCATCACCAAACTCCCATATAAGCTGATCAAAATCTAAATTGTTTTTAATGTATTCATACATTTCTGCATTAGTCTTGTGGCCGTAGGTATCGTCAATATCCATTGCTCTACCTTGGCAATGCTGAGATTTACTACTCCCACCTATCGCCTTATTTAATTCTTCACTTCTAAAAAAAGAATTAATTTTCACAGGGCCGCCAACCCATTCTCTTAATGGNTCAAAAATATTTTCCGCGAGTGCAGTCATATTTGTTAGCTCATAATCTCCAGGCGTGTTATCAATTCCTCTTCTCTTCGCTGTATATGATTCTACAGCTTCTCGCATGCTAATATGTTTACTAATTTTACTCATTTAATTTAATTTATTCATTTAAACAACCTTCTAATTCTTTTACTTTTAGTTTTAAAATATCAATATCGCTGGTGGCTTTCTCTTGATATTTCTCTAAATAAATTAAGCGCATGTTTTGTTCTGCGTCATCTGGTAATGCCCCTAACTCCCCGCGTGGCCATTTTATTCTAAACTCAGAGTTCATCTCAAGCTCAGATTCCATGCGCATAAGATCTAAGTGCATTTGCTGTATCTCAGCTATCAATGTAAAATAAACCCCNGCTATTGAAAGTAANCCAGCACAAATAGCAATTATTGTTTTTACATTAACGTTAAATTTTGTGTTTTCGCTAAGTTCCGACATTATTTATTTTTTTTTAAGATCTGCCCATTTTGTTATGGTATAACCTATGGTCACTAATAATAAAAATATTTTTAGTGTCATTTCAATTTGAGTAAAGGTAGTTACGCCTAAAGTTCCAGCGTTGATTAAGTAAAGCCTTAATTCAGATAAATTCATTTTCTTCTTTTTAAAGATTTAACACGACGTGGCTTACCCGCAGGTTGGCCTAATTTTCTTTTTTCNGTTATTTTTCTACGCTTTTCAGACGCAGACATTTCACCGGCTGTTTTAGGNGTNGCNCTTGATACGCGTTTTTTTGGTCTACAATATGGTACACCACGCTTTTCACCAGCGCGTCTACCACAAGGCTTACCAGTACGGACATCAACCCATTCTTCTTTAAACCAACGTTTAAGTGATGCTCCCTTTTTGGTTTTACGTACAGCCATTATTTTTTTGATTTGTTACCCCAGTTTTTAGCACCAACCTTACGGCATTTAGCTATTGCACCGCTTGCATAAGCAGAGGGGAATACACGATAACGCGCTTTTACTTTTTTATAACATGCGTCTTTTGCCATCACTTTTATATTATTTTCTTTTTAGTTACTTTTTTCTTTTTAACTACTTTTTTTCTTTTTAAACCGGATGTTTTTGTTTGTGGTTTTTTAGCTTGTGAATCTATTAACCCAACATCCCATTTACTATAACCAAGCGCTAAAGAAATTGCTTGCCAAGTTTCAACATCTTGACGTACAGGTGTTGATAAGTTATCTAATTTACGTATTACGCGATCTGCAGGTAAGTTAGTGGTCGCAGATATAACTTGCCCCGCTGCATCAAATATAGGATTATCCAAACTAAACCCTTCGGTTAACATTTTTTCACGTGTGTTGCGATATGTAAATGATCTACCGGCAGAAGCCAACTTTCTAACTTTAGAATCAATAGGCGGTGATAAACTTAAAGATTTTAAAGCTACCTTTTCGTAATTAGGTCTACCGCTTTTATATTGGTTTATAGCTTCAAGCACCATATTCTTACCAGTAGCTACAGCCGCTCCGCCGAAGCCTAGCCCTCTAAGGAGACCATCAGCTGTACTATTCCCTATTCTAAAATATCTGNTTCTTTTTTCTTCCTCTTCTTCATCATCAAATGCTAAAGCAAATAAAGCTGATTGTAATGTAGAGAATACAATATTTTGTACTGCTCCATAATACATTAATTTACTAAGATTTGTTTTCCAATCGCCTCTGCGATTAGCCAAATCTAAAGCAGCTTTTTTAGTCAAACGAGCGTACTGCATAGGCGTATTAGCAAAAGCTAATATAAGGCGCCCTAAACCGCTTGCTTGCTGCATTGATATACGATCTGGGCGGGAAGATTGCTGCGATTCTTCAGCTATTTCTTGAAAATCTAAAAAAGCCTGCTGCTCAGCCTCTTGTTGTGACTTCCCCTCTTTTAAATATCTATTTATTCTATTTCTATAGAATGAAGCACCACCGATTGATATTGCATGGGAGTCAGCAATTTGTGTTGGTAAAAATCCTTTTTTAAGCAAAGAAGCTACAACACCTCTGACGCTATTTTTTCCTTCTGCAGCGGCTTTGGCAATTTCATCCGCGTTAACATCGGTTTTTAACCCTGATCTACGTTCTTTAAGAAAGTCTGAGTTAAATAAAAACACATAATCTTTCCAAAATTGTTTTTGGTTTATAAAAGCCGCACTTGCTGCTAAAGGATTATTATCACTAAAGTTAATAAAGTTAATCAATGACAATTGCTGTAGCAAAGCTGATCTTGTATTAAAGAACATAATAGCACCAACAGAATCATTAATCCAGTTAACAAATTGGTTTGTTAATTTATTGTTACCGGTTATTCTGCGTCTACCAGTTTTCATTCGGTATATTACGTCGCTTAATGCTTCAACATAATTTTCACCGTATGCGGCTTTTAGCTTATTTGCTATAGGCCCTTCTAATTTACCACTTTGCCCAATCTTACCAAATATTTCTTCTATATTAGCTAAATATTCTTCTAAAAACTTTTCTCTTGAAGATGTATTTAAATAGTCTAAAATATCTGTTGTTAAAGTGCCTCCACCCCAACTACCCTCTGGCGCAGGAGCTTCTGCAAAAGAAGTTAAATTCATAATTTGAGACGCAAAGTCTCTTAAATCTGAATCAGCAGATACAATTCTTGTAAGCTCTGTAACTTCATCTCTTGTTAGACCCGGTATTTCAAAGCCTCTTGTAGCCCAAATATAAACCCTAACAGCTACTTCATTACTAAACCCTGTAGAATTAGTTTCTTTTAACTTTACATTTTTACCTCTTAAAAGCTTTTTTAAGCTTCTAAATTGGCTCATTACTCCTTGTCTATATTGTGTAAAGTTATGTATACCTTTTGCAAACGGATCAGATATATTTTCTTTTATCCATGCTAGATCTTTATCCCCTTGCTTGCCTTTACCAACCATATAATACATAAGGCCCATAAAGTCATCTGCAGACGGAGGTATAAAGAATTTCCATTTGCCTTTGTTTTTACCCAGCAAATCAGCCCTCATTTCTGATATTTCAGCTTTACTATCTATGCCAGACGTGCGCTCAATCATTTCGCTAATTGTAGCGGTGCGGCTCTCTTGAGATATTTTTATTTCACCGTTTGAAATCTCAGCTCTGTTTAAATTTTTATTACCTTCTATGCTATCCGCGTATATGCCTAAAGCAATCGGCTTATCACTAACTTTAGTTTCAGATTTGCTGTCTCTAAGCTTTGCAATTTCAACAGGTATTAAACTAGCGGTAGAATCAAATGTAATCGGGCCATCGGATAATATTTGTTTAAATATATCTTCTATCACTAAAGCCATTGATTTATCATGCTCTAAATGGTATGATGTGGGGTTATTAGCATCGTATATAATCCTTTCTACCGATGATAACGATCTAAAAGCATCTACAGTGTTTCTATTAGCTGTAAGCATTATCATTATAGCCTCTACCGCATCTGCTTTATTATCAGATGAATTTACATAATCTCTAAATAAACTTATATAAAGTTTAGCTATTTCATTATTAAGCTTATTATTTTTAGATAAAAACTCTAATGTAGCGCTAACGTTTTCATTAGATGCAATTGGTGTTAATCCGCCTTTGGCGTCTTTTATTCTTTTACCATGATTATTAGGTGTCTTACCGCNTAATTTAGCTTCGGTTATTAATTTTTCTACTTTAACTATTAGCTCTTTAGTTGCATCTGAATATTGGTCAGCCTTTCCTTCTGAATTTAATAAAGGATTTTTTGTTGCTGCTAAGCTTCTGTTTTCAAATTCTTTTAGTGTAGCTGGATCTGTTATAACATTCCCAGAATCGTCTAATAATTTTTTATAGTCTGTTTTGCTAAATTTAAAATATGATCCATCTTCTCTATAAACGCTGCCTAATATTGAATTTACTAAGCCTTTAAATTTAGTGGCTATTGGCGGGAAAAAGTCCATTATATCTTCCCGAGTATCATAAAATTTATTTGCTTTTGACAATGAAAATTCTTGAGCCCCTTTTGATCTATCTGCTAATAAAATATCTCTTTCGGGTATTTCTATCCCTAATGAATCAGCAACTCTTCTTAATCTAGGAATTATTTCATTAGCAAACCCTTCTACACGCGCCTCGCTTTGTGAGCTATCTTGATTTAAGTCAGCGGCGGTTTGGTCGGACATTTTTAAAGTTTCACTTTTTTGCGCCTCTGATTTACCAGCGGCTAAGTCTTGTATTTGCTCAACAGTATATTGACCAGATTCTACAAGGTTTTGCATTTCCGCTCTTGCGGCTGTATTAGTCATTAGCTGGCCGCTTAGCCTTACTAAAGATAGCATTGCTTGCGCTCGCGGGTCTTTACCACNGAATATTTCTAAAGTACCATCAGCTTTTATACCGAATGTTTCTAAAAATTGTTTTTTAGTTATTTCGGGTTTTAAAGTATAAGGTATTAGTCCCGCCCCTTTAGTTAGCCTTTCGCCTCTGTCATAAAAAGCTTCTAAAAGTTTACCGGGTAATTTTAAACCTGTGCCTATTAAAGCTTCACTGGCTGGCGCGCCTTCTAGTATTGCGCCATCAGGCAATATACGAATTAAAGCATCTACATTATCGCGTATAATTCTTTGAATAGTTGGTATTTCACCTTTAGATAAGTTAGCCGCCGCCGACGTAGCTTTTTTCTCTGTAGTTCCAAATATTGCTGCTGTAATAGCAGGCGCCGCGTCTTTAGCTGTCGCAAAAGTTAATCCAGTAAAATCACCATTACGAACTTTTTCAGCAACTATATTGTAATATTCTTCTGCTCTTGATTCGCCTAATAGCTCAACAGGGTCAATGAGACCAGCTTGTCTTTCGGTTTCTTGTTTGCGTATATCCAGCATTGTGGTATAATCCGTATACGTAGATTCTACCTGAACAGCTGGACCATCATCAGTTACAACATCTAAGCTTTGTACTATTGTTTCTTGGACACCCAATCTTTTAGCTAAGTCATTAGCTCTTAGGTTTAACCTGTTACTAACAAAATTATCTATTGTTTGCCCTTCACCTAATGCCTCCGCTTTAAACTCATTAGAAACTATAGTTGCGCCCTCTGTTATCAATGCGTTCTGATATTCTTTTCTTGCTTCGTTTCTGTTTTCATTTATAACACGAGTAGCGTCGGCTGGTATTTTATCAAACAATCTTTTTGTGATTGCTTCTACAATAGGCATTATTTCCTTGCCAAATTCTGATGTTCTGTAATCAGAAAAATCCGCGTCAGTAGGTGTTAGCGTGCGGCTAACCATATCACGGGGGCTATCATATTTAGATAAAAGATTAGCTACATTAGATCTTGATTCTTGCGGTAAAGCGGAAACAATGTCAACCTCTGCAACTTTAATACCTCTTTTAGCTTCTCTTTCTTTAATTACCTGAGCTATTTTATCAGCATTAACACCTTCTTTTACGGTTTTGTTGTATTGTTTTATAAAGTTATATACGCCTTCGCCTGTATCAAAATTAATATTTTCAAATCCTTCCTTTTTAAATAGTGCATTGAAAAAATTAGCAATACGAGTAAAAATAGTTTTATCGTATGCTATTTGCCCGCTTAATACACCATCTGAAAAATAATTGATAAATTCAGTATCTCTATCCCTGCCTTCTATTTTATTAATATCTAATTGAGTTTCTACCCATTTAAGCTGGCTTTTAGTAAGTTGATTTTTAAATTCAGATACTATTTGTTTTTGTTGGTTAGCGTCTCCTACTAATGCATTTAATATTGGGTGTAATAGTTCGTGACTTGCGGTTGTTACATTAGCAACATCTAATGCTTTAGCCCTATTTATAACAATTTTACCATTACCCATAAATAAGCCTTCAGCGCCCGCTTTTTGACCAGTAATTTTCTCTGCTTGGGCATCAGTATCTGCTAATTCAACTTTATTGCTAAACCCGAGCCTGCCCATTAAAGAATTTATACGGCTTATATTTTGCTCTTCAAGCTGTTTAAATTTAGTATCAAAAAATTCACCTGATTGCTTTTTAAGCTGATCAATTTCTTTTTGAATTAAATCTTTTTGTGCTGGCCTTAAATCCTCATTTTTAATACGAGTATATAAATCTGTTATTTTAGATTTAATTTTTAATTGGTCTGCTTTTTCTTGCGAAGTATAGCTGTCTATTACTTGCCCTACTTTAGCTTTTTGGTTAGTAATATATTGTTGATATTGTTCAATATCTTTTTTAGCAATATCGCTATCTACGCCTTTATTCCTGGCTGTGATAGTCTCTATTGCATTACCGGCTTTTGTTACTTCATCAAATATTCTTTGGGGCATTAGCCTTTCATGCATCAACTTATTTTGATTTGCTGAAATAGCTGCTCCGCCTGTACCGACTGCACCTGTTAAAGAAGATATTAAAAATGTATCAAACATTCTTTGCAACGAGGCCTTAGAATCAAAGTTGCCTTCTTGATCATAGTATCTATTTAAACCCCAAGTTTGGCTTATAACATTGTTCGCTTCATTAGCCGCAACCTCAGAGGCTCCTTCAAAAAACATGTTTTTGCCTAATAGCTGCAAACCTTTAGTAGCCGTTTCTTTTGTTTGCCCGCCTAATATTTTTACTGTATTTTTAAATAGCCCACGTGTTACACGCTCTGAAACCATTTCAATAGTACCCTGTAGTGCAGCAGTGCCTAACATTTTAAAACCTATATCTTCTGGCCTTGCCTCAGATAATTCTTCATAGTGCGAACCAGCAGAAGAAGCACCTAATGCAAATATGCCACCGGGCAATAACGCGGCGCCTAATGATGGTAGTGCGCCTGCTACACCTGATATAGTTTGATCTAATGCTGTTAAATATTCGCCATCAGCTAGTCTTTGCGCAATGGTTTTATCGTCTCTTACGGTCTTTAGTTTTTCAAACTGGTCAGCAGCAAACCCAAATGCTTCGTCTAATACAAATAGATCTTCAAGCCTTTTAGATACAGCTTCACGCTCAGCTTGCGTTACGTCTTCGTCTGCAAAATAATTGTATATATCAATTGTTTTTTGTGCGGTTACGTCAACAGGCATCTCTATAAAGTCAGCGAATCCTTCTGCCAATTCAAAAACACCTTGCCCAATTGCTCCAATTTTATCTGATACAAATTGTAATACAGAATTTTCAAATACGTTTTCGCGTGGCTCCAAAAAACCATTTGCCAAATTTAATTCCGTATTGGGCACTATTCCTGCAGGAGCAGCCGTGCCCACATCCACTCCTGATGTCTTTACTTCTTTAGCGTCTGGGAATGCAGCTAAGAATTCTTGAATTTCATCTTCGGAAATATTATATTTCCCTTTACTTGTTTCGTAAATTGGCATAATAGTATATTATTATGTTATTTTTTTACTCTTAAACTTTTCTTGTTGTTCAGCAATTTTAATATCACCCAAAGAAATATTTTTTTCTAGCAATTTAATTTTTTCTATATCTTTATACGTAAGCTGAGATATATCTGTAATATTTAATTCATTTAAATATTTATTATTTTTATATTTATTTCTAGTAGCTATTGGCACTCTCTCGCTAGAGGCGTCAAACAAATTTTTAAAATTTTCTTGATCTTTAGATTGTAATTTTACATTTTTTTCGTACAAAGCTTTAGGCTTATACTCTTTGCCGAAGATAGTTATTATTTGTCTACCAGATGAATTATAAACGGCCTCAGCTATATCTTGTTCAGTTATATCGGCCTTTGTTTTTGACAATTCGTTTATAAAGAATTTTTCATTTCGGGTTAGGTTAGCTGGTATTGATAAAGGCTCTACGCTAAAGCCTTCGGCATTAAACGCTTGATCAGCTCTTTCTCCTATAGTTGGAGGTGCAGTTGATTTTTTACCGCCATCTAACCCTGTATTAGGGTCAGGAGTAGTTAGGGAGGGCCTACGGGCGCCGCTCATAACTAACATATCAAATATTCTACGGGTTTCTTCTTCTTTAGCAGAAGTGCCTTTTAAATAATCAGACGCATCTAATAGTTGTTTATAAAATCCACCTCTTTGGGCTGGGTTATTTAAATCATATTTAAATTGCAATTCGCCACCTTCGTATATTTCAACAATATTAGTTTTTCTATCCCATACCGGCGCTACGCCTGTATACGCCTCAAAATATCCGATAGGATTTTGTTTAAGCTGATTATATAAGCTTAAAGCTTGATCATATGAAGACGTTTCTTTCTCTTCTGGGGTAGGAGGCTTGTAATTTGTAGCATTAGTAGCTAATAAATTATTCATTAGCTTTTTATAAACCATCGGGCCAAGCTGCTCTTTGGTCATATTAAAAATATTGCCTTCTTCTGTACTAAACACCGCTATAGGGTTACCATCTAAAAAATTATCGGTTGCTAAGCTTCTTAGCTCTTCAATGCCCATATTACTAATAGCTTTTTGAATTTCAAATGCACTGCTCTTATATTCCGCAGATTCTTTGTTTAGTTTTTTACCACCCTCGCCAAGCTTACTAAAACTTTCATTTATAGCTAAATACCCATTAACGAATGTTTGATTGGGTTGTCTAAAATCATCTAGCTCGTCATGCGTAAATTTCATTCCGGCTATATTATTATCCCCAATATTTTCTGTTACTATATAACTCATTTGCCCTGTTACAGGATCTCTTTCAACTTTATATTTACCATTAACAAATATTTGGCTAAGCCCCGCTCTTTTTTCTGGGGTCATGCCACGGCTTAAATTATCATTTTGAGCTAAAAGCGCAAATTCATTTCCAAGCTGAGTAAACTCTTGACCTAATTCAAAAGTCTTATTAAATCCAGCAACTATATCTGTTGCTTGCCCCATTAAGCTAATATATTCTTCACTTGTTGGGTCCATATTGCGGGTTTGTTTTAATATATCCGCATATTTTAATCTTGACTCTTGCAACGCTGCTGTCATAGTAGCTCTTTGCCCTTCGTCAACAAGTGTAGGGGAATAATCTTCACCTATTTTCGCTAGTTTAGGAGCTACGCTTTCTTTCCAGGCTCTTTCTTTTTTTTCCCATTCAAAAAATGGTTTAAAACCTGCCTCTAGCCCTGTTTTTACAGCNCCTGCAATATCTGGCCCCATACTAGCTTGTCCTAGTTTTGCCGCTCCTTCAATTAAAAATTTATTAGCCATTATTTTTATTCCATTAAGTTTCCAAAACCTGCTTTTACTTTTTCAAAAAAGCCGCCTTCTGTACCACCACCGGCTAAAGCAGCACCCCCTACCATTGCTCCAGCGCCGGTAATTCCGCCAATTAAACTTTCCGTAGCTTTGGCCCTTGCTTGTTTTGCGGCTGCTAGTCTCTGCTGCGACATGCCTAACAAGGTACCGGTTTTTTCCATTTCCATTTGCTGCGATCTTGCTTCACCTGCTGCTCTCATTTGCTGCATACGTTGTTCGCCTTGTGCGGCTAACATTTGATTACGCTGCTCTTGCTGCCCAATACTCGCTGCTGCCGCTTGTGTTGCTTGTTGCTGTTGATTAGCTAAGCTTTGAGCTAATGCCGCAATACCACCACCGCCTGCAGATGATTGTAAACCTGCTAAAATATTAGCGGATTGTTGCTGGGATTGTTGCGCAGCAAATTCTGCTGCTTGTGTATTTACGGTAAGGTCTTCAAAAGTATTTGTTATATTAGCATAGGGGTTAGATGTATCTAATGCTGCAAAACGAGATTTATACGCGTTAAACTCGGCTTGTGCTTTACGTTCCTCTCGCCTGCGCTTCCTACCGCCTATAATACCGCCTAGAATGCCGGCTACTTGTTGGCCAGCTCCTTGAATTATGCCTAATGCTGCGCTTGGATCCATGTTTTAATATATTTTTATGTTATTTTAATTACGTGTTTATAAACTACTTAACGATACTTCACTGCCTACTGAAAATAACTGGCCGCCCTGGCGGTTTTCCGCGTTTGCGTCGTGGGTCATAATGATTCTTATATATTCGCCCAGCACACCTGCTTTTTCAAATCTATTATCTTTTGCAAAAAACCA
>JGI25132J35274_1000518_pt1 | contig 10314 bp, 6 predicted proteins | sample ETNvirenome_6_30_FD_35274 | JGI IMG/M metagenome (IMG submission 35274)
CCTCTGTACCAGTAAGACCATCAGTAAACCATGTCTTACCGTTCATAATGTTTAAGTGACCTACGTTACGTTCAATAGTATCAGCTTTTTCTTGAGCTGATTCATTTTGCATTTGCGTACCGTCAATGATTCCGTTAATTAGATTTACAGAGTCAAAGGCTGCTGTAATACTACTACGGACCTCTTCTTGTGTTGGTGTATCTTCTGGCATAATATTTATATATAAATTTGTAATTATTTATTCTCGCGAGTATTATTTCAACAAAAAAATTATATTGAATTTAAAAAGTCTTCCCATTCGTATATTCTTTCATCCCAACTCCACGCTGGTGCATATATTTCTGATTGTAATTTNGACTGTTCATCATATACTCCATCTCTAACTGCTTCTATCTCTTGCTCTAATATATCAGCGAAAGTATCTACNTGATAGTTTCTATCTAATGTACCGGGATACATTCTAGCCCACCCCTCTGTAGTCTCGGGTAACGCTCCTAGCGAAGAACACACAACTCGAAGCCCAGCACTTATGGCTTCTATGACACTAATACAGGATGTTTCTTCGAAAGTACTAGGATAAGCTAGAATGTCAAATGATGGTAACTCTTTTCTAAGCTCAGCATTAGGAATATTATCTCTATAAATTACATTAGGAATATCCTTACACTTTGTATAAAGATGGTTATGTAATTCATCAGCTGATTTGTAGAATTCGTTACCATAAATCTTAGTTCCAGAGAAGATATGAAGCTCAGCATTACTTGGTTTTAACTTAGCCCAGGAGTCTAATAATATATCTAATCCTCTCCATGGAGTAGAAGTGTAGCATACTTTAATTTTATCTTTATTCTCCCTTTCTAGCTTTGGGTCTACCCCAAGACAAGCATTTTTGATTACATTGATCTTACTCGCAGGTATATCAAATAATCTCCTATAAGCTTCAGCTTGCCAAAAGGATACAAAGACGAAGTGATTTATACGCTCTACGTAGTTTAAATCTCTTAGAAAGTTTATAGCTTCTTGGTCGTACGATAGCTGATTCCAATATACTGTCTTCTTATTAAAGTCAGCTTTAGATAGATAGTTAAAGACAGATATCTTATCCCAGTACTTCTTATCTGCTCTCTTTACAAGCTCTTGATGCATGAGCTCAGTACCACCCATTGGTTTGTCAAAGTATGCCATTATTTGTAATTATTCTTTGTGAGAAAGTTTGCAAAGTTACCTATAAACTTTTTAGGTCCTAGATGATTAATAGTTATAGATGGATCCATATAGACCTTTTCTCCCATATCTTTCCACTTATTACACATAGTATAGTCTTCACTAATAAGAATATTATCTCTAATAACTACATCAAAGATCATTTTATCCCATTCGTTCATAGTTTCTTCGTTCTTATAATCATCCGCAGCATTCCATAACTTAACTAATGCTCTTCTAGACATCTTTAAGAAACCAGTACCTACACCATCAACTTCTATTAAATCACCTCTCTGGTTATATTTTAACTTCCTATCAAGAATTTTGCAAGTGTATCCTTCTTTTTCATCGCTCTTTTTTACTAGAGGTGCACCTACGATATCTTCTGGATAATCTAGAAATCTAAAGATCCATTCAGGTTTCCATTCAACATCTGAGTCTATAAAGAAGAGATAATCGTAATCTTGTTCAAGAGCTATTTTAACTAGAGAGTTTCTTGCTCTTTGAATTAAGCTGTCGTAGCTAGTATAGATGCCATGTACATAAGTATCTGTCTCTGTCTCATATGTAGCTCGTACAGTATTAAGAAGAGAGTTAGTATACCAAACATCTAATCTACCATCATGGGAAGGGGTGCCGATGAGTACTTTTCTCATTAATATATTTTAATATCAATGAGAGAAAAATCAATTATAATCCATATCTAGTTTTATGGGCAATATAGTTTTTATACACCTCTGACTCACTTAAAAATCTATTATAGTATTTAAAAGCCCCATAAGAACCTTTGTAATAATTATTAGCCGTTGTGTATACCCCTAAAGAAAAACCGTTTGATCCTCTTCCGTGTCCAGCATTATTAAAATTAAATCCAGTTGTAGAATTAACATGAACTCCGTTTTTGAAAGAATGATAAACTCCTACAGTATCATTTGTTTTTGTTAAACTATAAGCGTGAACAATATGAGTCCACGCTAAATTAACTGTTGAGGCGCTATTACCACCAGGATAATCGCCACTTGCTGACCCCGGAAAATAGTGACCTGTTCCCATGCCAGAACCGTGATGATAAATTAATGGGCCATAATCAGCCCCACCACTGTAAATACCATAAGACGAATTTTGATCTGTTCCGTTATGATAAACCCATATTTCAATAGTAAAATTTGAATCACCTCCCGGTAAAGAAGTATTTCTCATCCACTGATTTGTTCCGTCAATTGTAAGGGCTAAAGATTTTCCCGTTACAGGTCTAGTAAGAGTAGGCGAGTTGTAAAGAGTACAGTCATGATTATTACCACTTGTATCATACCATGTACTGCCACTTGTGTAAGATTTTACATCGTTCACATCTAAACAACACTTTAAACCATCAGTAACTATTCTTGGATTATTATGATATGCCATATTAAATTTCTAAACCAGTTAACGGCGCTGACCATGCTTCAGTAGCTAGATACTCTAATACTTCAGAGTGAGTATATTCTACCTTACCATCGATTTCAAGAGCAAGATCAAAGCATGCAGGTCTACCTAATACATCGCCTATAGCATGATCAGGTAATATTACTTCTTCTCCACTTAAAGAAGATACAGACTCTGCATTTGTCTGATCTTGTTCTGTCCACACATGTACATTATACTTAACAAAAAACATAGACCCATCAATACTATAACGTACTGTGTCTGTGCTTGTTTCAAGTACTTGATTGAAGTTCACAGCTGATAAATTAGCTGTATCCAAAAATATCCATCTTCTATTGTTAAAACTCATATTATAAAAATCTTCCTTTTGTTGCGTTGTAATTTTGTAATATTTCTGATTCAGTTAATATATCATCATAAACTCTAACCAAACCTATTTTACCGTCCATAGTGCCACCGTTACCATACCCAATTAAAAGAGAGTTTGTATTTGTCGGAACAAAAGCCGAGGTGTCTGTTAAAGTTGCTTTGTAAACACCATTCAAGTACCCTTTCATTAATACACCTGATCCGGATCCCAAAAATTGACCTGTCCCAACAACTTGGTACCATGTACCTGTACTCATATTACTAAGCTGTTCTATGGTTAATCCTCCCCAATAACCTCCGTAAGAAAACCTTAAGTTGCCATAAATCATACTCAACAATATACTACCATCATTATTCCAATTCGCACTTTTTTGAAAAATAGATTTAAAAGTATTTGAAGCGGGTATAGAATCCATGTTTATCCATATTTCCCAAGTCTTGGCGTTATTTAATTGGGTTGAGTGGGTTACATCCACCCGATCATCACTTCCATCAAAATCTAAATAACTATTAGCAACAGGCATTATAGTACCACCTGTTATACCTCTCCCAGCTCTGTAATGACTTGCTCCAGTACCTATCATATTAGTCAATGTACCATGATTACCATTACCTGATATATCTACCCAGCCATTAGTAGCTGATCTATCTGTTGCAGGTAATACATACGGTGTTGAATATGATTTATTTATTTCAGTTTGTAGGTCAGCAACTTCAAACCACCAAGGAGTACTATGTGCGCCTTGAAACCAATATTGAATAAAATTATATGTATTACTGGCTGTCCATGTGTGAGTAAATTTCTGCCATTCTTGTGTAGGATAAAAATTTACCGAATTCGCAGAATATCCACTCCCCCAATATGTATAGTAATTAACCGCTTTTGTTCCTGGCAAGCTACTCCTAGCCCACCAACTTGATGTAACAGTATCTCCTTGACTAACTCCAGATGGTTGAACCCCATAAGACATCCCTCCGTCAACACCTGTTGTTCTAGTAACATGTACTCTCATTGCATTTGTACCTCTTCTGTAACCACCACCGACTCTCAATTCCTTCACGTGACATGTATTAGGTAAATGAGCAGGTCCGTGCCACATAGTAGGAAAACTAGTAGAATTAATTGATACTCGAGTATCTGTAGCTATGCTTTCGTGGACTTGATGATAACCATCGCTTCTTATATAACCTTGAGTACCATCTTGGCTACTATTGTACGCATGTATAGTAAATGTCGTATCACTAAGTTTTTTTATAAAGTAATTGGTACCAGAATTAACTCCACCGCCAGTTGTTTGAGGTCTTACTGCGTCAAAAGTACGGAAAGGATGATTAGAAGATGTAGTTACTATATTATTAGATACTGAAGAAATAGTTCCGATGCTAAAATATTGATTACTATTATACTGATTGGTATTATACGTACCCCAGGTATTACTTGAAGTAAATCTGCTACTAGCATCGTTTGGTTGTATATTATTAGTAGGTTCACCAGCATATGACTTAGCATCATGCGCATCTAAACACAATACTAAACCATCATTTATTATTTTAGGTCCACCTTTAATCATGAAAAACGTCCTTTTGTTGTATTATAATTACTTAATACTTCTGCTGCTGTTAATGCTTTGCCTTTATACAATAATACTTGCGACATCTGACCATTAAAATAATCAGTAGTGTTTGCGTAGGTCCATCTTCCAAGATACAAAGAACCTCCATTATCCATATTTGCTGTAGTAGGAGACCCTGCTGAACTTTGAGATGAAGAACCATCATTAGACCCGTTAACGTATATCACAGGGTAAACACTTGATCTATCAACTGTGGCAACTAAATTATACCAAACTCCTGTGGATAAAGATGTATTGGATACTGTATAACCATAATCAGTTCCGTTAGGGGCGTTATATATGAAATAAGGTTTACCGCCAGAAAAACCAAAGAATATCTGATCTTGGTCAGCTGCTCGCTTATTAAAAAAATTTGTTATAACGTCAAATTTTAACCACACAGAAACAGTAAAAGGATCTGTACCAAAATTACCTGCGGTGGTACCTAAATCTACATAATCATTAGTTCCATCAAAATCTAAATAACTAGCACTTACAGGCATGATTACTTGACCAGCTCTATAATGACTTACTCCAGTTCCTGCCATATTAGTTAATGTACCATCATTACTGTTTGCGGTTCTATCTTTCCACCCATCAGTGGCTGAGCGAGAGGTCTCGACATAAGGAGTATTGTAAGATTTTACTTCTAGTTGCGGATGCCATATAGCATAAGTACCTGTAACACCACCATTTGAAGCTGAATAAGAAATAGCGAAACTTGTTTGATGACTTTGTACAGTATGGCTCATTTTATATAACTTCCATTCAGACCCTAAACCTGATAAATCTCTAGCTACTATACCATAGGTTGGATTGTTATAGTTCCATATATAAGGACCATACGACGCTGTTTGCGTACCATCTAACATCTTAATCCAAACTGAATAAGTTATAGTATCTCCAACTCCAAAACTAACACCATTATAGTTTGTATTTATAGCTTTTACCTCATAAACATAACCAGAAGTTGCTTCAATTTTAGTCGCTGTAAGTGTACCATCAGGAGCAGTAACTGCATTTTGAGTTATAGTACCTGACCATGATTCTTGGGTAGGGCCACTATTTATAGATTCTGGGTACAGTAAAAGGTTAGTAGTAGGCTCACCAGCATACGACTTAGCATCATGCGCATCTAAGCATAACACCAATCCATCTGTTACTATTTTTGGTCCGTATTTTTGTCCCATATTATGCTCCAGCTTCTAAAGTTTCCACCCTACCTATTAATTGTTTAACTGCTTGTACTAATGGCGCTATTATTTCTTCATATGTTAATCTATATGAATCCTTTTCTTCATCATAACCTAAAGCATCAAAACTAATACCTAAACTCTCTAATGAAGATTTAATATCTTGCGCTATAAATCCATAGTGACATCTTTCAGATTTAAGACTACCATCTTTTTCTCCATATGTACAAGAACACTCTCTAACGTAAGTATCTCTATGATCCCATTTGTAACTCACAGGTTCTAAACATTTAATAAAATCAACCCCATAAGTAGACGGCAATGGTTCAATATCTGTTTTATCATTACAATCTGATACATTTGACCATGCAACATATACACAGTTGCAAACGTTATTTGAAGATGACCCCCAAACTGTATGTCCTACTGTTGTACTACTATTCGCGCATGCTCCTACAGCTATATTATGACCTAGCATATTACCTGCACAGTTAGCCTGATATCCTATAGCAGTATTATTATTACAGTGATAGCTATTAAATAAAGCATTTCTACCTATCGCTGTATTCTGACTAGCAGTAGTACCCATGTAAAATCCAGCTGATTTGCCAATAACAACATTTGATGAACCTGTTGTAACTTGTGGAGCTGCTTGATGGCCTATAAATGTATTTAAAATACCTGTAGTAGCTGCAGCGCCAGCTGCGCAACCGATTACGACATTACTATAACCAGTCGTTTGATTTTTTAATGCGCATGTTCCAACGGCTACATTATGCCTACCACTAGTATTAGATAATAAAGAGCAAGAACCAATAGCAACATTATTAATTCCCGTAGTATTAGAAGTTAAAGCTTTATACCCACTTGCAGTATTCTCAGACCCTGTAGTATTTTCTGTAAAGGCCTGACTTCCAACAACTGTATTTAATCCCCCTGTAGTTGTCTTCTTTGCAGCCTGAAAACCAACAATTGCGTTATTGCTAGCTGTTGTAGTATAAAGTGAAGATTGAGTGCCAAGTGATGTATTGTAATTACCAGTAGTGGCGCTCAAAAGCGCACTAAATCCAAGCGCAGTATTTCTGTCCCCTGTTGTATTACCATGTAAAGCGCAAGCGCCAAGAGCTGTATTGTTATCAGCAGTAGTGTTGTTGGCTAGAGCTGCATAGCCCGTACCGACATTGCAAACACCCGTAGTATTACTTAATAAAGCATAGTTACCCATTGCAATATTAGCGCCACCCGTTGTATTATATCTTAAAGCAGTGTAACCGCTGGCAGTATTATGAGCACCTGAAGTGTTACTATTCAAAGCGCATGAACCTACTACAGTATTACTAGCTATACCTCCAGATCCTTTGCCAATATCAATTCCATTCGCAACTTTCATGCACCCGCTAGAAGTTATTACAAAATCTGCTTGGCCATATCTACCAGCACACATTGAATTATCTGCAAATACTTCTAACACTGGTAGACCAGCTGCGTCATTAACCGACATTAATGAATCGCTTAAATCATCCACTACTGAGAATAATGTACCGTTTGTACCTTCAACTGTAAGCGCTTCACAACCCGACGTAGAGGTACATGCATGTAATGGAGATGTTATGTACGTACAAGTTGTAGAACTATTACCAATAACTGTTGTGTTAGATCCGCAAGATACGGCGTTAGCTCCTATGGTAACCGTGTTACTTTGGGTAGTTAAATCACATGCAGCTTTTAAACCTAAAGCAACGTTACAGCTACCTGTTGTAAGAAATCTTAAACCATTTGAGCCCATAACAGTGTTGCTATTAGCTGAAGTTGCACTGTACATTACATTGTAACCAGATGTTGTATTATCAGCACTAACGTTGTTCCTTAAAGTGTGATGGCCAAATCCAGTATTACGATTGCCCGTTTTATTACAATAACCAGTACCATAACCCACATATACATTATTAACTCCAGTAGTACCATGCGTTGCGCTATAAGCACCTACCGATACATTGAAATCATTATTATTACACATACCGGAACAATAACCAATAGCAGTTGCCAAAACTCTATTACCCGCTAAAGCGTGAGCACAATAACCTATAGAAACATTACAACAAGAAGTCTGTGCATTACAGTTGGCGCTAACTCCTAATGCTGTATTAAAGGTGCCTGTTGTATTTGTATTTAACGCGAATGTTCCAAAAGCAGAATTATCATAACCAGTTGTATTTAATCTTAATGAATATCTACCAGATGCTGTATTTCTATAACCAGTTGTATTGGACTTTAAGGAATCAAATCCATATCCCGTATTGTAATCACCTGTCGTGTTTCCTGTCATTGCATTAAGACCGCTAGCAGTATTGTAGCTACCTGTAGTGTTAGCGCAAAGAGATTGATACCCTAAAGCTGTATTATAACCACCTGTTGTATTACTCAGTAAAGCTTTATAACCAAAGGCAGCATTAGATCCCCCAGTCGTAGCACTACCTAAAGAGTAGGCACCTGATGCTGTATTATAAGNTGCTGTTGTAGCTTGCCTTAAAGAATAAAAACCAAGAGCAGTATTTCTAGAAGCACTAGAATTACTCTGACCTGCATTCATTCCAACAAAAGTATTATAAATACCTGATGTTGTATAATAACCAGCACCACTACCTACTGAAGTATTACAATGACCAGTGGTGAGAGAAACCATTGAGTTATTGCCTATAGCCGTATTACCAACACCAGTTCCTTTAAATAACGCTTGTCTACCAAATGCTGTATTGTAACTACCAGTATTGCAACGCATAGCCCCACATCCAAAAGCAGAATTATAAGTACCAGTGGTCATCATATGCATAGCACAAAATCCACTAGCAGCATTAAAACTACCCGTTGTATTACACCTCATCGCATAAAAACCAGACGCAGTGTTGTTACCACCTGTTGTATTGGAAGTCAACGCGGCAAAACCTAAACTAACGTTACAATTGCCTGTTGTATTATTAAATAATGCGTTGTCGCCTAGAGCGGTATTGCGGCTACCCGTTGTATTACATTCCATAGATGATAGACCATATGCAGTATTGCGCCCTGTGGTATTACTCATTAATGAATTAGAACCCACTGCAGTGCTATAACTTCCAGAGGTATTATCTTTTAATGCACAACCTCCAACAGCAGTATTTCTAACACCTGTAGTGTTTGCGCATAACGCTGATTTCCCTATAGCTGTATTGTCACTTCCTGTAGTGGTTTCTTGTAATGCTCTGTTACCTAAAGCTATATTACCTCCTCCAGTTGTTAACATTCTGCCAGCATCAGTACCAATGATATTATTACAAGAGCCTGTAGTAATCCTACTTCCTGCAACCCAACCTATAGCTGTATTTGATACAGCAGTTGTTTGAGAGCAAAGAGCTTCATGACCTACTGCAGTACTATAAGTTGGTCCTGTCGCAGTTGTTAAAGCTTTATAGCCTACAGCAGTTAAGAGACCGTTGGTTGCAGTAAACCCGGCAGCGTATCCAACAGCAGTATTACAAGCACCTGTAGTATTACTATATAAAGCTTTAAAACCACTAGCTGTATTGCATGACCCTGTAGTATTACTATACATCGCGGACTCACCAAAAGCGCTATTATAGTTAGCGGTACTGTTACCTCGCAGCGCAAACCTACCAAAAGCTGAATTAGAAGCTCCTGTACTGTTATTTCTTAAAGAGCACCAACCAAAAGCTGAATTAGATTGACCTGTTGTGTTAGCAAATAAAGAGTACCAACCGCTAGCTGTATTTTGGCAACCCGTGGTATTGTTATACAGTGCATGATCACCCATCGCGGTATTGCAACTTCCAGTAGTGTTTAATCTTAGCGCGTTCAAACCAACGGCTATGTTTCTACCAGTAGTATTAGCGCAAAGAGCATATCCTCCTAACGCAGTACTATAACTACCTGTAGTATTATTTCTCAAGGTCTGATGACCGTACGCGGTATTAAGGGACCCTGTAGTATTAGTCCTTAAAGAATAATAACCACTAGCAGTATTACAAACACCTGTTGTGTTTGCATATAAAGCATAAGCACCTAAAGCAGTACCACTGCCTGAAGTGTTCGTTACCATTGCTGCGAAACCAACTGCAGTATTATTAGCTGTTGTAGTATTCTTTAAAGTCGAACCTCCAACCCCTGTATTATATCCTGCTGTAGTAATTAAAGCTCCAGCACATCTACCTATAAAAGTATTATCAGGAGCTGTAGTGTTACATAAAAGAGCGTATACACCTAATGCTGTATTGTTGTTACCTGTAGTGTTTTTGAATAAAGCAGCTTCACCAAAAGCAACACTGCAAGTACCAGTAGTATTAGCGTTTAAACTATTAGCACCAGCAGCGGTCATACCGAAAGATAAGTTATTTTTTAGAGATTGGTAACCTAAAGCAACATTTTGATTATTAGTTTGATTACATTCTAAAGATCTAGCTCCGATAGCAACATTACAGCCACCTGTTGTAATGCCATACCCTGCATATAAACCAGAT
>JGI25132J35274_1000519_pt1 | contig 10310 bp, 12 predicted proteins | sample ETNvirenome_6_30_FD_35274 | JGI IMG/M metagenome (IMG submission 35274)
ACACATGCATTTTGTCCTGCAAGTCCACAGTTAGTTCCAACTTGTGAAAAGGCAAACGTAAATGGTTGACCAACAAAACGTTGTGTAAATAAAGCTGTATCTGTCCAAACATAGATTGCATCTCTACCTCTAATAGCTCCTCTTATTTGTGATCCGTCAGCTAGTCTTTGTGTGCCTGCTGTATTAGTTGCAGTTGGTGTGTAAGTATTAATATTCTCTTGATCTGAGAATCTAATAAACATATCATCTTGTGTAGCTGTATCACCAATAGTTGTTTCTGTTCCAAAAAATACTAAGTGACGATCGGGTGTTGATACAACCATGTGTCTTGATGCAGTTGGTGCACCAGTTATAATTGTTGCTCTAGTNTCTGTTGCATTTGATAAACTAGAGTCCCACTCAAATACAGCACTGTCGTGTATTAAACAAATTGCTTTGTCACCAAAATTATCTAGTGACCACATACCAGGTTCTAATACTAAGTCACCTGATGCTGCTTCACCCCATGCAACATAATCACTTGAATTAGTTACGGTAGCTCCATCACTGTGTGCTGCTCTAGTTGTTCCTCTAACAGCTCTAGTAATTCCTGTTAAATTATTTCCTGAAACGCCAGTATAAGATATTTCTTCTGTACCTACTAAAATAAAATTAGTTCCTGAATCTGGAAAGTTAGTGGTGCTTGTAAGTGTAATACTTGTTCCTGATCCTCCTGTTCCAAAAGCATTATCTCCAAGAGCTCCATTTAATGTTGTTGTAATTGCAGAACCATCTTCTCCACCCCAAGATCCAAGACCCCAACCAAAACCTTTTTGTTGAACAGCTGAACCCACGGTATAGTAATGTTGAACTCTAATACCACCAGATGTAGTTGCGCCAGATCCAGTTTCGTTTGATGGCATTGTAATTGTAATAGTTGTGGTTGTTGGCACAGATGTCACCATAAATTTTTTATCGTCAAAATCAGATGCACCAAAGTTAGATCCTGTAATTGTAGTAAAGTTATCTAATAAAATAATATCTTGAGGATTAATACCATGACCGGAAGAGAAAGTTATTGTAACAGTTGGTGATCCATTGGTCGTGCTGAATGCACTTGTAAGCGTTGTTGTAGATTTAATTGGATGTATGTCATAAAACACACCCCCAGAGTATGCATATAAAATTCTGTTTGTGCCAATAATAGCGTATCTTCTACCTAAACTATTAACATAGTGATGAAGTCCACGACCTGCACCAGTTAATTCATTTTCATTAAGGTTACCTAATTGATTCCAACCACCTATTTTTTCTGGTGATCCATATCTAAACCTAACATTATCACAATCTACCCATTGCCCTTCGGCACCTGTCGGTGTAATTTGTTTGTTAATACCGGGCTGAAATCCTATCTTTTGAAGCATATTATTCCTAAGTTTAGCTTACTTTACTTGATTATAACAATAAATCAACGTCGTATTTTTCTATGATATCTTCGGGTAAATAATCATGTATATTGTAGTTTTGACGTTTAATTGAATCAACTCTAATTTTATGCAAGCCTATGATATGGTCCTTGTACCGTATTTCGTTAACCTTAAATTGTTGTAGTTTTTTATTAATTATTTTAACACCCACAAAGTTACTTAATGTTTTTAAAAAAACATCTGTATTGTTGACCAAATCATCATAGTAAAATAATTTATAATTTTCTTTTTGTTTAATTATATTTTTAATACTCCATAAACTTTTACCAATCATACCTTCCTCACTCATTAAGTGTTCAACATATGGGTGAATATCGTGTTTAGTATAGTTACCGTTTTTAATTTGAAGTTTTGCAAAAGAAGCAATGCACTCTATCACAGGTCTAATTAATATAATAAATTTAGGTTTTTTAATTAATTGTTTTATTATAATTAAATTATCCGGCGTGCCCCAAGGGCCTCGATCTATTATAGTGTTTGTTTTCCAATCCTTGTAGTAATTTGTTATAACCATTTCTATTACATTGTTTAAAGATTTATGGTCTGGAAAATTTTTAAATATGTCAGTGTTTTTTAAAGTGCATAAATAATATAAAATATCTGGCACTATTGAATTAGCAGTTATTTTTATATTTTTGTTTTGATTAACTATTGAACCTAACAACGTGTTACCTGCTCTTGGTAAACCACATAAGAAATATATTTTTTTCATCTTTTGTTTTTTTTAAACCAAAAGGGTAAACCAAGGTGTGGTCTACCATCAAACATGTTATCTTGTGATCCTGGTGTTGCACTATCATTATAATGTAAAAATACCTGTATGCATTCTTGACCTTTAAATTTTTCTCTCCAATGTTCTAAGTCACATCCAGAATAAACTAACATATCTCCTGGTTTTAAATTTATCTCAATGGTTTTATTTTTAGTAGACTTAATATATATTGGCCAATTATCACCACCTAAATTCATAGTGGTTGATATTTCACAACTAAACCTATCTTTATGTTTTTTAAGTTCGTCACCTTTTTTATAAAATCTAGTATAACTGTAAGCAGGATATAAGTTAAGTTTAGTTACTTTTTCTATTAATGGTTGACATTTTAATAATAAGGTTTCCATAGACACATTTCCATATTGACAAAATGTATACGGTATCATGTCACCAGCTTCTTCATAATAACCATTCATTCTTTCAAATGGTGATAAGTATTTTAATTGTCTACAAGTATCATAAACTTGTTTTTGCATGGCAAAAGAATTTGCTAAAAAAATAGCTAAATCTTTCGATACAGCTTGTTTAATAATTTCGTATTTATTTTTTTTAAAACTCATGAAAAAGATATATTTCCACTTACTATTACTTTTTTATTATCTCTTGATGGTAAAGACTCATGTGGCAACGCACCAAAAAAAATTAAACATTTACCTGGCACTGGTTTAGATTCTAAATGTTGAGTATAATGAATATATGGATAACCCAAATTATAAAATCTTGTAGGTCCAGATTTTTTTCCGCCATCAATATATAATATAAATGAATACGATGCTTCCTTACTATCGTGTATATGCATGTTATGCCAATCCGATACACCGTATTTTTGAATCCATATTCTTTCTATACTGTAAGATTTTTTATTTAAAAGTTTAGCGACTTGACTAACATAATCTTTTAAATATTTTTTTATTTCTTCTTTTAAATAATTTGGTAAATCATTATCAAAATAAGACGTAGATACTTCAGAATATTTTTTTATTTTATGTTCTTTTATTTTTTTATATAGTTTTTTATCTATTTGTAAGTCTGTTTGAAATATACTTTGAACAAAAGATGACTCAATAATTTTAAACATTTTTAGGTATCGCCTGTATATTCCAGTGTATAAATCTAAAAGGAGCCTTTCCATAATCCAGACTATATTCATGTTGCAAATATCCTGGAAATATAATTAAAGTTCCTGGTTGAGGTCTATAATGTATTTTATCATGTCCAGACCAAATCCCTTCTAGATTCGGTTTTAAATGTAATTTAGTCGCTAGTGCGGCTATTTTAGGTTCATGAAATATTGGTGCAGAAGTTTCAAGACCGCATTTTAAAAAATAAAATCCTGATACATGTTGATTCCAATGTAAATGTGTTGAATGGTGACCACCGCCTTTTTTAGCAAATTCCTGTACCCACATTTCTGTAAACACTGTTTTATATCTATCCATGTGGTATCCCATGTTATCTAAAAACTCCCAAGATTTTTGACCAATGTAATCTCTAAAATNTAAAAAATTATTATCATTTAATAAAGGCGTTGAATGGTGAGTAATACCAAAATCCCCGTAATGTTTTATAAATTTTTTGTTTCTTTTTTTAGCTTCTTTAATATATTTGTCAGAAGCTTTATTTAAACTTTTTACATATTCAGGTTTTTGTTCAACCCACATTGGTGTTGCAAAGAGATCTTGTTTTTCCATACTATCCTATTGTCCTTTTCATTTCAGCGATTGGAAATCTTAAACGTTTACAATCATTCCTAGATATATTTGTAATAAAAGTTACTAAAGTCAATCTACCTTGTTTAATATCTTTGTCAAAAAAACCGTTTGCTGAATGCCATTGATGTGCGTCAAAAGCTAACATTCTATTAAAACAACTATTAATTTCTATAGTTTTTTCAAATTTAGAATTATTTTTTTTTAATGCGTTAAAATAAAATTTATCAAATTTTTTATTATTTATGTAATAACTTTTTTTAAGTTTATCTAAATTAGGATCTAAAGATTTATGAAAAAATTTTGGTCTATATATAGAAGTTCCGCATTCTTTGTGTCGAGACAAATATATTATCGAAGATAACTCACTTCCATTGTCCTTATGAATCCATGCTTCTTTTGAACCCTCTCCATAATCTATATATTGAAAATAAGANTCTGCATGCCAAATTAAATTTGTTATAGTATCGGGAAAAATAAGACGTAGTATTTTGTTAGTTACAAATTCAAACAAATTATAATTAATTTTAGATAAATTAAATGATCTTTTACCGGGCCAAGCGCCATTTGGATCTTGAGAAAAATCACAAGTAGATGCAAAGTCTATTACTTTTTTTGGGTCATCAAAAAAATTATCTGCTACATAAGTTGGAAATAACATTATTTAAATGGTTTGCCNACGTTCCACACAACTAGGCTATACCTNACTCCTTTTGTTACTGGTTTAACTCTGTGCCACACAAAACTAGGAAACACAATAATGGAACCTTTTGGTAATATTTCTTTACATTGCAATTTGTGTTTAGATTTATCTCGNATGTGTGGATCATAGTTTCTAAAATCAAATTCTAATTCTCCACCTTCATATTTTGATCCATCTGTTAATTGACAAGTTACAGATAATTTTCTTATTTCATTATTTTTATTGGGTTTTGAACCTGAATCACAATGCCAATTATAATATTGATTTAACTTATATTTTGTAAATTGACATACTTCAAAACCATGCAATTGAAAGTTCCACCCTGCATTTTCATTAGCTTGATGCACATATGGTAAGACCTCCTTATTTATCCAAGTTTCATTTAACCACACTACATTAGAGTTTCTTTTCTTTTTTAAATTTAATATATCTTTTTTTCCTAAATTTTTATTTTCAAAAGGTCCTGTAACACCTAATTGATCTTTTTGTTGTAAAGCAAATTTAATTATTTCATCACAAAATTTGTGTGAAAGCGCAGATTTAAAATACCAGTAATAACAATCTAAGTTCATGGTTTATTTCTAAAAGATAAATTTAAAATACAATTTAATTGTTCTGATTTATTTTTAGCAATGTGATAATTTAATGTTGATGGAAAAAACACAAAATCATTATTATTTAAATTCATTATTTTTGTGCATTCTTTTANCTTGTGGTTGTCATATCTAATTATAATTTTAACAGAATCTTTTCCAACATTAACTCCATATAAACAAGTGTAGTCAGGAGAATTTTTTACATCCATAGCGTTGTAAGCACGTAAGGGTTCTGATCTTTCTTGTGGAAAGAAAAACATAGACTCACTGCCAAAATTTTCTAAAAAACTTAAATTATGTTTAATTGATAAAAACTCTCTCATGTAGTTTCTTATTTTATCTAATTCTCTACTAAAAGGTGTTTCTTTAAGGTCATCATGAATACCTTGTTTTAACATNGCATAAAATATAATTTCTCTGTTAATATCAAAGTGTTCTGGCATTTTTACATGCCCATAATAAATAGCTGTTTCTGACAGTAGAATCTTTCTCATTTTTATAGAAGTATTATAATACTAAATATCTTTTTCGTCAACAATAACCCAACCTTGAGTATTGTCTGCTTGATGAACAGTTTCGTTCCATTCATATTGCCAACGAGCATTATGACCGTTTTCTAATCTGGATTGATTTTCTGCTAATTGATCAGCAGATAATTCCGGTGGTTCACCGATTGGTGATTTCCATTTTGCAGTTGTTGTATCTTTTACCCAAGAACCATATGGTTGTGGTTCCCAAAAAATTTGATTTGCACTGTCCCAAATAAAACCTATTCCAGCGTAGTTACCTCGGTATGCTTTTGAATTATCACCAGAAGAGTGTTCATTAAATTTTGTATTATAAGAAGTTTTAATCCAAAGATGCGCTGGCCAATTACCACATCTCTCCATAAATGCTTGACCAATAGATTCTTGTTCGTTTCCTTCTGCGTCTTGACAGTCTTTGTCTGCTACAACCACAGTATTTAAAACAATATTTTCTTCAGAAATTTTTGCAAAGTGTGCCATAGTTTTATGCTTGAAATTTGTATCTTATTATTACAACTCCACTTCCTCCTGCTCCTCCTATGGTGTTGTCTGAGTATTGAGCTCCTCCTCCACCACCACCGCCAGTGTTTGTTTGTCCACCGCTGCCGTTAGTATTTCTTCCGCCATTACCGCCGCCTCCAGCGCCTCCATCACCTCGTTGGCCTTTACCGCCGCCACCGCCGCCGCCACCTCTGGCAACAGCAGAACCTGTTATAGATGACGTTGCTCCATCGCCTCCATCACCACCAATTCCATTATTTCCTTGAGAAGACATTCCGCCGCCTCCAGCTTGTGTGGCTCCGCCACCTCCGCCGCCTCCGGCTCCCATGTTTCCACCAACTCCTCCATTAGTTCCTTGTGCTGGACTAGTTGAAGGTGTGTTACCAGATCCACCTGGTCGTCCACCGCCACCATCGTTGTCGGCGCTTCCACCGCCGCCACCGGATCCACCGTTTAATCCTGAATTTTTTCCTGCACCAGCTCCACCGCCACCTGCAGATGATATTGGAAAAGCTTGAGAAGCTCCTCCTGTTCCTCCGTTTCCTGTTCCTGGACCAGAAGAACCTGCTGCTCCAACAGTTATAGGATATGATTGAGCACAAACTGTTTGTGCACATCCTCCCGCGAGTGGACTAGCACTGTAACAACCCGCTGCAGCAGAAGGAGATTCTCTAAATCCCCCGGCTCCGCCGCCGCCACCGCCTACACGTCTAGCGCCGCCGCCACCGCCACCGCCAGCTTGAACTAACCAAGTTACACTATTAGAACCATCAGCTTCTCCTGCACAAGATACAACGAAACATCCTGAAGAGTTAAAAGTGTGAATTTTAAAACTACCGCAAGTAGTAATACAACCACCTGTAGCGCAAACAAATTTTAAACCAGGGCCTCCTCCACCAAATCCTAAAATCTGGTAACCAAAAGATTTTGTTTTTCTGTTAGATTTTTTCTTACCTTTTGCTGTTTCAAAAGTTCCTAGTTTTAAATCTCTCATGTATTCCTCCTATTATGCGTCGTTAGCAGCATCAGTAGTGAAGAATAATTTAACACCTAATAGTTTAGCATCTGCAGTTAAAGAATCTGCTGACACGTCTCTTGATATTTGAAAGAACACCTCTTCGTCTGTACTAGGTGAACCTGCAATAGTAACTGCTCCACTCTCTGCTGTGACGTCTAAATCGTTTGCTGTACCGCTGTGTGCTTTTGCTGTTGGTGCAACTTGTGTTCCAAATGCAGTATTAATACTGTCATTATCTGCGATCGCAACACCAGATAAACCCCAAGATACAGTTCCTGTGTTTGTTGAATCTGCTGTAAAGTAAGCTTGAAAAGTTACAGTTCCTTCGTTCCATGACTTAGGAAAAGCAACTGCAAATTGTGCAAATTCATCTGAATCTTTATCAAAATCTAAAGTTTTAATTTCTGGACCATTTGATAATTCTACTTGCGCTATTGCTGCACATCCGTTTGTAGAGTTAGGATACATAGCAACTGCTGGAACCCAAATAGTTTCTTTACCTGCAATTTTAATTGCAGCTGTATTATCCCCACCGTCTACAGCTTTAGCAACTCCAGTTCCATTAGGAGCTATAGTTATATCTCCGTTAGCTGCATCTGTAATTGTAATTGTACCTGAATTAGTTCCTGAGTTTGTATCTAAAACTAAATCTTGAGCACCACTAGTTGTAATTGTTGCTGCAGCTGAACCTGTACCAACCACTAATTCACCAGAACCTTTTGGTGATAGGGCTAAATCAATATTAGTGTCGCCACCATTTGCTGCTATTAAGGGATCATTACCTGTTGCAGCGTTTGTAATTTTAATTTCGTTAACAGCAGATGAAGTTGTACCAAGAACAACAGCTTCATTTCCATTAGCATCTGCTAAAAAACCACCATCTGCAAATTTTGGTGCAGTTAAAGTTTTGTTTGTTAAAGTTTGTGTTCCAGTAAGTGTTACATCACCAGCTGGTAAAGTATCAATGTCTGGATTAGTTCCATCATTTGCAGTGGCAAAAACAAGAGCATCGCCTTTATCTCCCGCTGCAAAAGTAAATGAATCACCACTTCCCGATGCATATTTAAATTGTACTGTGTAAGAACCAGAAGTTGAATTTCTTAAAAAATAAAAAGTTTGAACATCGATTGGAATAGTTACAATTTGATTTCCTGTAATAGTTCCTGTGAATTCAATCATTCTATGAGATAATACAGCACCAGTTGATCCATCAGAAACTGAAAGAGCTGTAGTTTGTGCACCACCCGCTATTGATTGAGTAGTATATCCACCAGAAATTTGTTCTATNATTTGTAAATTAGTATTAGTTTTTGTTCCCCATGTTCCGGCGTTTTCACCAGTTGCTTGAAGTTCTACCCCTAAAGGTGTGTATGTTGATGCCATAATTTTTTATCTCCTATGCAGCGTCACTATAGCTTGTATTTGATCCAGTTGCAACATCAGAATAGCTTGAATTTGATCCTGTGTCAACAGCTTGATATGCTTGAATTCCAAACCCTGAAGAAGTTCCAAATGCCGCTACAGAAGCAGTTGCTGAAACCCCAGATAATCCTACTACATCTGCAGGTGATAATGTTCCAACACTAAATGTTGCTGAAACTCCAGACAATCCAATAGCCATATCTGCAACTGTTAAAGAACCAACATTTGTTGTTGCAGAAACACCTGTTGGATTAATTAATTCTATTGGTTCAATTAAAACAGAACCTACACTTGCTGTTGCAGAGACACCAGATACTCCCTCTACATCTGCAGGTGATAATGCACCAACACCAGAAGTTGACGACTGTCCAGATAATCCAACAACCATGTCTGCAACTGTTGTTGATCCAACACTTGCTGTTGCAGAAACACCTGTTAGTGTGCCTGCAAAATCTATTACAGGAGTTGGAGCTCCAACACTTGCTGTTGAAGATACGCCTGTTAATCCCATAACATCGGCTACCTCTAACGAGAATATACCCCAACCTTGACCTTGGCCCCACGCAGATTCGTTCCAAGCGTTTGCTGATACATTTGATTGTATTGCATCAGGACCAGTTACTTCTACAGTTAATCCAGATTGACCATAATTTTCAACACCCCAACCATCTTGTCCCCAACCAACTGCTATTTGTGCCGAGACAGAAACAGATCCAAGAGATGCTGTTATGGCTGTTAGTGCAGAGGGTTTTACAACCGGGTCAAAACTTTCACCCCAAGGTTCTTCACCCCATAAATCTCTACCCCAGCCTTGTTGTGCAAAAGCACTTAATTCACCTAGAGAAAAAGTTGCGGATACACCAGTTACTGCAACTAATTCGTCTGTTGCTTGGCCCCATGATCCACCAGTATTCCAAGCATCAGCACCCCAACCACTTGTTATAGCGTCAGTTGTGCCCCAACGTCCCGTGTTCCAGGTTGTGCTGTCTTGGTTCCAGGTATTGGCCATAAGGAAGACCTCCTTATGCTAGTCGTATTATCGCGTTAGTAGCGTCCGCTGTTGGGAATTGAATTGTAAAAGTTCCACTTGATACAGTTTTATCACTACCAAATGCGATGATAGCACATGCAGGATCACCTGATGCTGAATCATTATATATCATCGCACCATTTGCTGTGAATGATGCATCTGTATAACTAACATCAGAAAAATCACAAACTGCAGTTGTACTTGAAGCCACTGGAGTTACACTTGTTAATGTTGCACCACCCGAAGTGTATGCAGTACCAGATGAATTTGTTATTTCATTTGATGTAGTGAAAGCTGTTGTTGAAGCTCCTAAAGTCGCTGAGCTTGTGTATAATGCTATTTTAAATGTGTTCCCTGTTGTTGCTGTAAAATCGTGAACTCCTTTTAAAAGTTCTACTTTAAAACTTGTACAAACTGCCGATGTTATTGCCATGTCTTATCTCCTATGGGTTTGCTGAGGTAATTGGTATACGAACAGCGCCATCAGTATAGTCATCTCTTCGTCTTCTACCAACTTGCTCATTAGCAAACTTTTGTACCTCTTGTTTATATTTATTTTCATATAA
>JGI25132J35274_1000522_pt1 | contig 10282 bp, 20 predicted proteins | sample ETNvirenome_6_30_FD_35274 | JGI IMG/M metagenome (IMG submission 35274)
TTGGAAAAACTCAGGACGCTGTAAGTAAAACTCACCAGTGCCATCACAGTCAGGGCAGAGATCAGGCACAACGTCGCCTTCATCCCAGTTACTACGCACTCGCACCCAACCGGAGCCGTTACATGGTTCGCATTTTTTGGGTAAAAAAGTCATTTGGTTTCACCTGCCCTTCCGTTGCCAAAAAGATCCGGCGCATTGTTTCTGGAGTCGGATACCTGTTGCCATCCAGTATTCGGCAAATGGCAGCGGGTGACAAGTTGCAGCGCCGCGCAAACTTAGCCTGACTGATTCGGTTGGTTTTTAAATACTCAGATAAGGTCATATCTTTTTTTAACAAATGCATTGACAGGCTGTCAAGACACATGCAATAACGTTGACAGAAAGCACAGAAAGGCACAGAAAGGCACACAATGGACACGGAAACACCAGCTTATCGGCAAGAGTTTGGCGCAGCGCATGACAGTGCGTCGGGTGCCACACAAGACAAGTGGGAGTTTGTTTTGAAACTGTACTGCCGCCACCTTGGCGTCAAGCTGCCAATGGCGGCGCGTCCTATGTGCGGGATAGTGGTGCAGGATGGTGCCAACCTGATTCTTGGGCTTGATAAGTATCAGCCTCTGATTGGTCAGCAAGATGGTATGGAACCAGCCAAAGCGATTGCGCAAACCATGGAGCGTTTCAACAAGTACAAGCCGCGCCAATGGGATGGCGGCAAGGACGCTGAAGAGTTTGAAGCATTCAAAGAATACATCCCTGATATGATTTTGCATGCCGTTGAAGGTGTGCGTGAGGCGTTCAAACACGCCAACATGATAGAAGGTGAATATCAGCGCTGGCACAACGAGCCAAAGATTGATGTGCCTTTGATGCTTTATCAAGATTATTCGGGTGGCGGCAAACAGACTGATCTGAAGTGCAAGCCACCGCTGCGCAACCCACCAAAAAAGGACGGCACCCGTTCATGGCGTGTGCCAAAGGTGGAAGGCATGACGCCTACAGCGCAACAACAGATGCAGCAAGCCGTTTACAACAAGGCAACTGGTGAACCACCGTCACTGCTCTTTGTTAGTGCGTCAGGTTATTACATAGCCGACCGTGACAACTGTGACTTGTTAAAACCAGAGGCTTTGGAAAAGGCATATGCTGATGCAGTGCAGTCTTGGCAGATCAGTCAAAATCTGCTGAAGGCCGCAAACGGATCGTGGCGCACACTGGCTGGACTTGTTCAGCCAAACTTTAATGAGATCGCACGTCGCCATGGCCCATCAATTGTAGACGTAGCCAATCAACTATGGAGGTTTTAATGGCTAAGACAGGACGCCCAAAGGCGAAAGTAAGCATCACCTTATCTGAGGATGAGTTGAAACCTTGATTTCTGGGATGGAATGCAGCGCGTTTGCAATGGGTGAAGAGTTTTTAAGACTTCAGCGCTAAAGGCATGGAGAATTTTGGCAAGGAACTGCTGATGTTGGCAAGGCTGCGCGGTGTCCAAGACCACAAGTATGGAGAAAAAAATGGTGACTGATTTGTTTGACACACCTGCATACAAGCTGGTGCGCCGAGAGGATCCGGCCACCAGTCATGACGCAGCAGAAAGCATCAACGCCACAGAAATGGAAAGCGTAGTCGCTGATGCAATCTGGTTTTTCGGTGCAGCAGGGTGCATTTCAGACGAAGTGCTGAAAGCCCTGCCGCAGCATGGTTATAGCACCGTTACTGCGCGTTACAAACAGTTAAAAGAGAAAGGTATCATCGTTGCCGATGGCACCAAACGCAAAGGCGTGTCAGGGCGTGGCCAGCTAGTCATGTGGCACAAGGAATTCTACAAGGGAGAAAACAATGCCTAAAAAAGTAACCGAAACTACGTTGAAAAAGTACATCGCAACGCCGCCAAGAGGCAGCATTGTACTGGATATCACACCTGAGATTGCGCAGTTTGTTTTGGACAGGCTGAACAATAAGAACAGGCCCATCAACGACACTAAGGTCATGGCTCTAAGCAGAGATATGACTACAGACAACTGGTCACTTACAGGTGAAACCATAAAGTTTGGCACAGATGGCCTGTTAAAAGATGGGCAACACAGGCTCAAGGCTTGCTGGAAGTCAAACAAAACATTCACGACGCATGTGATTTTCGGCATCGACCCCGAAACATTCCGGCACATTGACACAGGAAAGAAGCGCGACGGCAAAGACACACTAGCCATGATGGGCGTAGCTAATTACTCAATTGCTGCAACAACTATCAGGATGATCATTGCCTATGAAAGTGGCCTGGCAAGGTCGCCAGCGCAGAGCGTGTCAAACGATTGGATCAAGCGTAAGTATGAAGACGAACTTGATCACGATCTTTTGCAGGAATGCATTGAGGTTTCCAAGCGTGTCTACAAAACAACCAAATGGCCCAGCGGGATCGTTGGCGCATTCTTCTACGTGGCTGTGCAGAAGGGACAGCGCGAGTATGTGGTGCCGTTCTTTGATGATATGTGCAAAGGCATCGGTACAAAGGTGCGTTCACCGATACCGTATCTGTTGGAGAACGTGAACCGCATGCGCATGGACAGGGACTATCAGCTTGGTGCGCACCAATACAGCATCTTGCTTGGCCGCGCCTATCGCAACTACAAGCTGGGCAAGACTTCAACCAAGGCTGATGTAACGGTTACCCTCAACGACAAGATGGTGGATTTCTAATGGAAACGGCTGAACAAAACACACCCTACATCATGCCGATAGACCTAAAGAATAATATCGACAGGCTAACAAGCAGGCTTGATGACCTAGAAAAATCTGATGTTCACAGCGCTTTGCGTTTTAGGAAAGAACGATGGGATGAACTATTGGAAAGGCTTGAAACAACAGACAAGCTGTTGAGTCAGGTTTGGTCTAAAAAACGCGAGATAGAGGCTGCGATTGAAGAGATATCTGACCTGTATCAGCGAGTAGACGAGTTGCATCAGGCTCAATATGAGGCAAACAAAAGGATTGATGACCTACAGAAGTCTACGACACTTTCCTACAGTTTGATCTCTGATAAGCTGGGCATACAAAAAGGAGAAACCAGTGACTGACTTGAAGAAAACCATGGCCCTTGTCGCTGAGTTAAACCATAGCCATGGCGTAACTCAACGCGGCGGCAAGAAGTACACCCAGGTGGTGCATAGGATGGAAGCATTCCGGCAGATGCACGGCACTGAGTACGGTGTAGACACACACATACTGGTAGACGATGGCCAGCGTGTCGTGGTCAAAGCCAAGATCACCAACATGGATGGCGTTGTCATTGGCGCTGGCATGGCAGAAGAGATCAGAGGACAGGGCAACGTCAACAAAACTAGCGCCTTGGAAAACTGTGAGACATCTGCCATTGGCCGTGCCTTGGCATCGCTGGGCCTAGCTGGTGGTGAGTATGCATCAGCTAACGAGATGGATGGCGTGGGAAGAAAGGAAGAAGCTATTGCATCCATGCCACCACCCAAGCAGCCACCGGCTAGTTTGTTAGAGTTAGAACAGCAAGCAGCGGATTGTGTGCCTGAGTTCGACATGAAGCAGATCACCGACTGGATGAATGCAGACTTCACAAAGAAGTACATGGACATCGCAAACAAAGAGTTTCCTGATATTTTCGAGCATATCAAAAACCTATGCCAGAAGCGCATGAAGGAGTTAAAACAGAATGGCTAGACGCTATGACACAGTTACCTACATCAAGCTATTTCCTAACACTGAGGGAAAAGGCAAGGCGCAGTATTCCAACGGCAACTGGAAACCTTACGACGCTGATAAAAAGGGTTACGCCGACATCACATTCCGCGAGGGCCAGCGCCACCAAGTATCGCTGTTCCCCAACGACGATGGCACTATCTCTATTCGCATCTCAAGAGTCACTGAGTACGAGGGTGAAGACAGTATCGCTGACGGCATTTCACAGCCAGCTTTGAAGCCAATCGGCAATACCATCAGCAGCAAATACTCAGCACCACAACCAAAGGCAGAGGATGATGACCCAGATATCCCCTTCTAAGACGATTCTAAGCCCCAGAGAGGCTGCTCTTGTGATCTTTGGTACAGATACACTGTCGAGCGTAAGATTGGTGCGTAGGATGCTCCAAAACGGCAGCGTTAAAGGCACGCTAATCCGTAATCGCTGGTATATTACTCGCACTGAAGTCGAAAGGATGATTGATGCACCAGCATCCGTTACTGATCATACCTAGAAATGATGGGGTTGCTGTCAGCGTTGATGGCAACCTCTACATCAAACAAATGAGCAGCAAAGAAATGCTCACATTCACCAAGCGTTGCCTTGAGGTGGCAATGGAAATGATGACGGAGGAAGAACGTGCAAAAGATAGTGCCAGTGTCGGAGCGAGTAATATCGGGCAGACAGAAAGCTAACAGAATGTCTCAAAGTGAGTGGAAAAAATACTGCCGTGAGTTAGAGGCTTTGGATATTGTTGAGATCGTGCAGCAAGTCACAAAGTTCAGCTTGGCAGAGTTACGCTGCAAGCGCCGTAAACCGTACTTTGTGGATGCACGGCAACTGTTTGTGCGCCTGTGTGAAGATCATACAACCATGTCGTACTGCAAAATGGCGCATGCTCTGAACAGAGATCACTCCACAATGATTCATGTGTCGCAACGTGTGCCTTCACAACAATTCACACTATGGCTAGAAGAAGCACAGCAATTGGTCGATGAGTTGAAGGAGCGTGAATTTGGCCCAGAAGAACCGCAAAGCCACAAAAGCAAAAACTCACAAATATACAAGAAGATCCATGTTGTTTAACTGCGCATACTGCGGAAAGCAGTGTGATTATGCAGAGGATAACTGGGTTTGTTTGGCATCAGGTGATGATATCTGCCTAGACTGCCTACATCCAAAAAAGTAGTGGCAAAACTAGGGGGGTTATCCCCCCTTTTTCTTTTTAGCTTTGTTTCTTTTAGATATGGCAGCAGCTTTTCTCTTGGCATCAGCCTTGCTGCTTGCACCCCAAGCACGCAGAGAAAGTAGCAATCGGGTAGGCTTACCGTTCTTTCGCTCTGGCCCCCGCATGTTACCCATACGTGCCAAGAAACTAGCCCTGCGTGGGTTGTCACCCTTCTTTACAGGTGCCTTGAGGTTCATTCCCTGCTTGCGTGCAGATGCCCTGCCCTTGGCGTTCAGACCACCCTTGGGATTCTTGCCAGCCTTGCGCTGCCATGCCGGTGTCTTAGCCATCAGACAAAGCCCTCATGCGCTTAACGAGTCGCTTGGCCCTGTTAGGTACCTGATCGTGCCAGCGTGAGTCTACCATCTCGTCTGCCGCACGGTTCCAGTCGCGTGCATCAACACCAGCTTTCATGCCCTTAAATTTAGAGAGGCGCGGACGCCCCATATTAAACATCATATTAGCGATGATTAGCTGACACTCTTCCGGCAGATCATCGAAGTCAGGGTACAGAACCTTGCATTCATCAATCGTGACAGCGACATCAAGAGCAAATACCTGACGCACACGCTCCTCAGAGACAGGTGTGCCAACAGGCTGGCCGTGTTCTGGATCATCTTCCACAATTAGATGGCCGATTCCCATCGTTGGTAATGCTAGATGATCTAAATAAATTTCGTACTTGCAGCCCTCGTCCTCTGCAAGTTCTTGACGTAGCTTATCTTTGTTCATGCCATACGCTTCTTTTTCTTCTTCTTCATTGCTTTGAAGTCAGCGCCAGTAATCCTGTTGCGTGGCTTTGCTGCCTTGGCGATGGTCTTCTGCTTCTTTGAATACTTCATACCTGGCATTACGCTCTCCTTGTGCGCTTCTTGGTTGCAGACTTCTTAGTCGGTGACTTCTTCTTGCGGATCAAGTCAGCATCAGCCTTGCGTGCGCCACCCCTGCCGGTAGCAAAACTGCGCACCCTGCCAGCAGCCCATTGATGTGCAGAAACCTTGGGCCTACTGCCGCTGCTGTAATAGGCACCCAAACCTCTCTGATAGACTTTGCTAAGTGTGGATTTAGATATGCCAGAAGACTTGGAATACTTGGCAATAGTTGCAGCCTTGCTCATCCGCGACTCCTCTGCTTGCTTATCCTGTTCATCATGGCTGGCGTCAGCTTGCCCTGCTTATACAGACGACGCGTGCGCTTGATCTCTGCCTCACGTTTCTTGGGGTTATTGGCACCGCGCACATACTTCTTAGGAACACCGCCCTTGGTCTTGGGAACAGACTTGAATTTGCGCTTCATTTCTTCAGCCCCTTGATGCCTCTCAGACCGAATGATGCAGCAATACTAGCATACATTGCCCATTGAAACCAATCTGGCGTGGTTTCTAGTGCTGCAAACCCACGTTCTACATAGGGCTGCAACGGCGGGATGAAGCACATGGCTATGATAACTATGAACAAAATAGTCCAGGCTTCGTCCTTCCAGCTATCCTTACTGGCCTCGGCCATAACACGCTCCCATCCAGCCTCGTGTGTAGCAGCAACACGCATAACCTCAGCTTCCGCCTCGGCACGAGCTACCTTCACTCTGGATGTAGCAGCTTTTTCCTCTGCCTTGCCCTTGAGCCAACCACTAGCTAATTCGCCTACAATCGGTATCAGTGCTTGTATCATTCGTAATCCACCCTGATGCACATCATCTCTTGGTTTTCGGTGCGTTGGATATCATGCTCTATGTAAACGGCCCTCTGGTGACACTCTTCTAATGTGTCTGCGTCAGTCAAAGGCGCTACGTTGTACTGAAAGGGTGATACTGCCGTAACCAATATGACCACCCACACCGTTTTCATTTGTTTTCAGAGCCAAGCCAAACTGCGAAAGCGCCAGTCATTGCGCCAGAACATATTGATATCATTGCGCTTTGTTGAGTTGACAGATCTTCTAAAGACATCCCCCACTCCAAAACACGTATGTACATTATCGTCATAACCAGCATCATAAAGCGTGGAAGAATTTTGTACTTTAAGATCTGTTCAGCACTCATTTGATACTTCCTTTGGCAATCATCACCACATATACAAGGCCACCGATTGCAGCGGCCAAAAGCAGGCCGACAAGGCCCAGCCCTATCTGTTCACGTAATGCTGCTTTCTTTCTAGCGGCGGCTTTCCTTGCAGCTTCACGACCATCTTTCGCTTGCTCACAATACTTCTGGTAGTCCTTCCACATACCTGGCCTGCCAGCGTAGATCATAATCTCTTTAAGCTGTTGTTCTTGTTCTCTAATTTTTTCCAAGGCCATGAATTCTTCAAGATCAGCGCCGCCCACGCCCCTTGCACGTTTCTTGTTTGCCTCGCGTTCAATCTCCTCTTTTGCGCCAAGAAATTGACTCAGAGCCTTGCCAGCAGCATGGATTTCCTTGCCATTTTGAATGGTCGTTTTTAAAACCTGGAACGCCGCGTTAGCAGCCGCAAGTTCCGCAAGCATATGAATTATCCATTTAAAATTATTCCAATGAGTAACAGGATTATCGTGCCAGCGGTGCCAATCATAATAGCCTCAATGCGCTTTATGCGCAGGATGGTTTCCTTCCATCGTTCTGCGCACACTGCTTCATGAGTATCTAGTTCAGCTTTCACTGAGGTAACGGTAGGCTTGCTCATTATGACTTCCAGTACGTGCGTCCGCTGGCTATCACAGAGTTGATGCGGGTCATGTCTTTTCCGCCAGTTGTGTACCGGTCATCAAGAACCTCTGTTTCAAGGTACATAACCATACCGCCAACAGATTTCTTCTTTGCGGCGTCAGTTTCATTTTCAAGTTTCATCCCGCCGATTACATTTTCGATGCTATCGCAGGTGTGCAACAAGCGCAGGTAATCCCTGTCCAGTTCGTTTACAGCCATTTGTTAAGCTCCTTCTAGCGTGGCTACTCGCGCTTTCAGCGCAGTTATTTCGGCAGACAGTTCTTGAATTGCCTTTACCAAAATCGGGTAGGTTTTCATCGGGTCGGCTTCAAGCCTCTCAGGGTTTTCCCAACTAACAAGGTGGGTGTAGTCTGCTGAAGCGTAATCTAGCTCAACGTCTGCAAGCTCCTGTGCAATAAACCCAAGTTGCTTGCGATCTCCCATCGTGCCGTCACGGCGGTTCCATGTAAAAGACACAGGCCGCAAATCGTTGATAAAACTCAAGCCGTACTGAATGTCTTGGATATTTGTCTTGTCACGTTCGTCTGACAACGACGATATAGAGGTGTCGTTGCAACGCAGGCTAGTGACGTTTGCATCACCGAGCGTGAATTCATTGCTTACAGAGAGTGAACTAGCTTCTGCGTTGTACCCAAGAATGGTGTTGTTGTTTCCAGTAATACTGTTTGTTCCAGCGACACTGCCTACAATCGTATTTTGAGAAGCGGTAGTAATTAAGGTGCCTGTAAAATCACCAATACCAACGTTTCTATCGCCAGATGTGACATTGTTTAATGACGATCTTCCTACACTTGTGTTACGCTCACCGCTTGCCATATCAAACTGGCTGAAACTACCAACAGCAACATTATAATTGCCACTGCCACCAGAGTATCCGGCCTGATACCCTATAAACGTGCAGTCATCACCGCCATCCAGATCATAACCGGCTTGATAGCCAATCAAGGTTACGTAGTCAGACTGCCCATTCATACTGGCACCAGCCTGATAACCAACACTCACACCACCATTGTGGTTGTGTTGAGCCTGATAACCGATTGCCACGCCGTTGCTGGAATTGTTGTAGTAAGAGTCAGAATTACTGCCAACGTAGGTGCCATAGTCGCCCGTTCTTAAATTATTACCTGCGGATCGACCAACAGCAGTAGCTGCAAAGCTCCCGCCATTCATATTGATGTTATATAATGCGAAAGCGCCTACGGCTGTGCCATCTGAACCGAGTTCAGTGCCTGCTCCATATCCTACAGCAGTGATGTTATCCGCACCCGCTGCAGGGGTTTGCGCGGCCAGATAGCCAATCGCGGTATTGCCATCGTCTACGTAATTTCCTCCTAAAGCCAATCCGCCAATTGCAGTATTTCTAATTGAACCAGAAGCCAAACCACTACCTGTTGCAGTTGATACGAAATCTAGGTGCGAATTTATAAGTACAGTATTGGTACCACTGATAGCTGTGCCACCATCCCCGTTTTCACCCGTTTCTGTACGCAGCAACGCAACGTGACCACTAAACAAATCACCAACTGTGATCGTGTTGTCACGGGTGGGGTCTTCAGCAGTAATTGTTGTTTCAAAGTCATCTGCGGTTGCGCCTTCAAAAACAATGTTTGCATTATTCAGCGTCAAGTCGCCGGTCATTTCATCGCCAGTGACAGCAACAAAGTCAGTGCTTGCAGATGTAGCCGCAGTGCCTAGACCCAAAGTTGTGCGTTGCGCCGCAGCGTCTGCATCATCAAGCAACGCCTTTCCAGCAGCGGTAAGATCATATGTTGCCGCTGCGCCAGATCCTGTAAATTGTATACCTTTGTCTGCCGCAGATGTTAGCCCAGCAATAGCAGCCAAATCTGCATCATAAGCCTGCACATCACTACCAATAGCAAGGCCCAAGGTTGTGCGCTGCGCTGCTGCATCCGAATCATCTAACAAGGCTTTGCCAGCAGCAGTCAGGTCATATGTGGCTGCAGTGCCAGAGCCAGTAAACTGGATACCCTTGTCTGCCGCAGATGTTAGACCGGCAAGTGCCTGCAATTCTGCGTCAAGACGCGCGTTGGCTACAGTGCCAGAAAGCTGAGAGGCATCAATGGTTTTGTTGGTCAGAGTTTGTGTGCCATCAAGGGTGGCTACGGTGCTATCAATCGCAACTGTCAAAGTGTTGCCGGAGCCAGACGTGTCAATGCCTGTGCCGCCTGCGATATCAAGCGTTTCACTATCAAGATCAATGCTGAGTGCGCCGCCGCTGTCGCCTTGGAAATCAAGATCCTGGGCCGTTACCTGACTGTCAACGTATGCTTTGATTGATTGCTGCGTTGCCAGATGTGAGGCGCTATTAGAAGACATATCGTCTTCATCTTTAATGCTTGTGCCTGACAGGGTGCCATTCAATACAGGGCTAGTCAGCGTCTTGTTTGTAAGAGTTTGGTGGTCGGTTTTGGTGGCCACAGTAGAATTAATGGCGACTGTAGCTGTCTGTCCAGACACCGTTGATGACAAACCATAACCGCCTGCCACTGTCAGGCTTTGTGTGCTGATATTGACTGTGCCTGTGCCGCTGTCACCTGCAATATTGAGATCAGTCGGCGCACTAACAACAGCCTCTGGCGCACCAGTGGACGAATTGAAAGAAAGATATTTACCTTTTAAATCAA
>JGI25132J35274_1000524_pt1 | contig 10268 bp, 10 predicted proteins | sample ETNvirenome_6_30_FD_35274 | JGI IMG/M metagenome (IMG submission 35274)
ATAGATAAAATACTTCATGTTAAGATTGATGATTTAAAAGACCATCTTAAAAAGAAAATAACAAGAAACAATGACAAGTTAAATGAAATGTATACTGAAAGTGTAGATAGTTTAGCTGATGATGATGGACAACAAGGTGAAATACAACCTGTTGTTTTAGAAGATATACATAATAAGAAAGTTTAAATGACAAGTATTGAAGATAGAGATGTAGATGCTACATATGAAAATGAACAAAGTACTGTCACTATAACTTTAAAAGAATATGATAAATTAAAAGATAAACAACATTATATTACTGATAAAGATTTAATTGCTTGTATAGATAAGATAGAAGAATTAGTTAGAGCAGTAAGAAAACATATAGTAAGGACAGAGATATGAATAAAATAGTAGGACTTAATGGTAAAGCTGTTGAACCTAAAGTAGGAAAATATCATTTAAGAATTTGTTTAATAGGTTCAGATGATATTGATATTAAAAATATAGATACATTTGGTATGGCTGAAGATGGTTTCTTTATGGTTAAATCTCTAGACAATAAAAGATTTCCTGTCTTCATGGTTAATCCAGTAAGAATTAAAACAATAGAAACTTATGTTGAAGGTCAAGAACCTCTAACTAAATTAAATGCTGAAAAAGGAGATGATGATTTCCTTGTTGACTTACTAAGGAAGAAGCATGAAGACCAATCGAAAACTTAAACAAAAGAAAAGAGTTAAAAGAAAAGAAGCTCACTTAATGAGTTTCAAATTATTGATTAATAATCAAGGACAATTTATAACTGAGTTGTCTAAATATCCTATGGATAAAATAACAACACATTTTAAAAAAGAAAATGCTGGTGTNATTAAAGCTTTGTTAAGGGAGTGTGATTCTAAATTTAGTTTACTATCTGAAGATTTAGAAAAGATTGCTTCAGATGTTTTTCATTCTTAAGTTGGTAATCCTTCTGCAGGAGTACAAATAAATTTAATATACATTTTGTATTCATCAACTTCTTCTGGTCCTATTTGTAAATTTTTATTAAAAGATTCTGTATAACCAGCTTCCATACATTCATAAAAAGAATCATAAGTATTAAACTTATAAGGTTCAAGGCAAGAGTTTGCTACACCAGAACATAAAATCATAAATAAAGCTATCTTCATTATTTTAATATTAATTTCTTAATTGATTTTTCACCCATGTAAATTTCTGTTTCTGCCATTGATTTAATACATTGATATTCTATATTATTACCAGTATTACTACGCAAAGCAATTCGTTTACCTTTAAGACATTTAGACATAGACTCTTGTATTCTATGTTCTTTTATCTCTCCATTTACAATCATCAATAAAGCTATCACCATCTCTGTCATATTGTTTTACCTTTGTTCTCCCCTTCTTTAATAACATATTTCTGAGTACCATTCTTACCAGTCTCTACTTCTTTCTTTAAATTTTTTACTAAATTCATTTCTTTAGCTTTCTTTTCTATCTTAGATATATGTTCAAAAAGTTTTCTAGTGAGTCGTTCCATTTGCTCTCACTTTATCTTTTAACTCTTCAACATCTTTTAATGCTTTTTCTAATTGCTTAGTTAAAAATTCTATGTTAACTTTGTTAGTCATGTTTTGTTCTTGATTCTTAATTAATTTTTCTACATCTTCAAACAAAGCTTCTATTAACATAAACTGTTCTTGGTCTGTAGGTTTCTGCTCTGACTTCTTAAGTAAGTCTGCTTGAAATAATTCTCTTGATGTCTCTAGACTGGTTAATCTCGCAGTCACTTCTGTATATGCAAACACACCCATAGCTACAGCTATTACAATACCTATCATATTTTTGATAGGCATACTTACATTTGTTTTTTCACTTACTTTCATTTTTTTTCCTTTTACATTTACATCTAGGTGCAAATAATTTATCTATCCAACCACAAAGTATATCTAGTTTTCCAAAGAAAGCATATAAAAATCTATCAATCATCTATATCCTGGTTCTAAGAAAAGTGCCATTAAGACAAGCAATATAATTAATGTACCTGTAAAATAATAATTCATAAATGCACCTCATATGTAAATTATAATATTACTCCTATTATCAATGTTAATATTGTTATTGTTATCATCTTACTTCTTAACCAATGAACCACCAAAGTATAAACCTATAATAGCTGATACTAAGTTAGTATCTAATGGTGTTATTACTAAACTATTAGATGATAATGTTATCCACTTCATTACTTCTTTTTCAGGTAAGAAGAAGAAAGCAGGTTTAAATTCTAAATAACCTACAATCACACTTGTATCTGGTGATAGTACAGGCATTAGTTTTGGNAATAGTACTATAGCAAACACAGCNACTAATGCTATGATTCTTCTAGTCCATTGAAAACCTTTGTTGTCATATTCTCTTGCTTCTTTAAAACCTTGTTGTTGTACTTCTGCTCTTTGTATGAGCATNTTTTGTTCTGCTTGTTTNGCTTTAATGCTTTGAGACCATATACTCATTACTCCACCAAGTACTGTAGACCCTAGCATTGTTATCATTTCAAATGGCATTATACTAATTCCTCCTTTAATTTTTTAATTAATATTCCAGTTGTTTTTATATCATATTTACTAGGTATTTTTTCTACTTTAAAACCTTTACCTAAAATAATTTTAATATAATCTTCTAGTTCTTTTTGTTCAAAACCTTTTTGAAAAGTTTTAGAATTTCCTTTACCAAATAACCAACCATCTAAATATTTTGTAGCATTCTTAGATTTTTTAGCTTGATTAATTACATCTTTAGCACTTCTTGTAGTTATAATTGCAACACCATCATCAGCTAATAGTTTACCAATTTGTTCTACTACTTTATTTCTATCAGGAAAACTTTCTATTACATTTAATACATTAAGATTTACAATTCCATCTTTAGATTTTATACCATCATTTAAAATAACTTCATCTGCTGTTTTATAATTTGGTATTTTACCTTTTGCTTTTACAATCGCTTCTGTTGATACATAAGGTTCATGACTTGTTACTATTTTATTTTTAAATTCATTTGAACCTACACCTTTTCCTGAACCAAAGTCATGGATTTTTTCTTTTTTTAAATCATCAAATATTTTATTTGCTTTTGTGTATGTACCTTTGGTACTTGTGATTGCTGTCTTTCCTCTATTAACTAAAGCTTTAGATACAAGTTTACTAACAACACCACCTATATTAAATTTTTGTTTAAAAAAGAAATTATAAAATTGATTATTTCTACCATCAAGTTTTATAAAATTATTATTTTCATCTGTATATCCTCTTTCATATTCTTTTTCCATTTGAGATTCATCATTATTAAATAATCCATCTCTAAAATTTTTAAATTTTTCAACACCACCACTACCCATATTAAATTGAAAGTCTATAAGCATTTGTTTTTTTCTTTTATCTAATTTTAAATAAGCATCACCATAAACTTTAATTAATTGTTTATCAGCTTTTTGTAAATCTCTTATTAAAATATCATTTTGTTGTTCTTTAGTTAAATTATTTATATCATATCCATAAACCATTCCTGTTTCTTTTTCTTTATTAGTAAGTTTATGCCCATAAGCTACAGTATCATTGCCACCTTCTGCAGATTTATGTATTACTTTTTTAGTAAGTCCTAATCTTAATGGGTCATTCTCTACTTTTTTTATATAATTTATAAACTCATCATCACCATATGCTGGTTTTTTTTCAGGAATAATATTTTTTTTATTTATAGTTATATCTTTAGAAAGTTCATTAGGTTTATTTTTTTCTACTTTTATTGGTGTTTTATTTTCTATTACTTTTTCTTCATTAAAATTTAAATCATTATTTAAATTATCACCAACAATATATTTATCATTATTAGTAAGTGTTTCATTATTTTTTTTTATAACTACTGTACCTTGTAAATTAGATAAAGCTAAATCTCCTTGATTAAATTTTTTTCTTTTAATAACAATACCACCATGAGAAAACTTTTTAGGTTTGATTGTATTATCACTACTATCTACATTAGATGAGCCACCATATTTTTTAGTTACTTCTACACCACTAAACAATTCCATTATCCATTTTCTATAAGTAGGAAGAGGAACAATCTTTTCTAAAAATCTTTTCCATGCTTTATCTGTATCACCTACTAAAGTATCTTGCACTATTTTACCAGCATCTGTTGCAACACTAGCTGCAGGAAAAGGAATAAACCAAGGCATTTGAGAACCTGGTCCAGTTAATCTTCCTACTGTTAATTCAGGAAGTATACCTGACATACCTGATAATCTTAAAGCTTCAGACCACCATTTCTCTTCATCATAAGCAGGGTCTGTTATAACTTCACCATGTTTAGCAAGTTCTCTTAACATTTGAATACCACCATATACAGGTAAAGCAGCTAATAATTTTACCATTTGTCTAGCTTCACCATTCTCAATTCTTTGCAACATCTTATTTGTTTGTGCAGATTTAGCCATAGCCCACGAAGTAAATTGACCCATTAATCTAACCCAAGGATTTCTACTTTGAGCAAACAATAATCTATTTTGTACTTGAGGTATTAAAGCATCTCTATTTGCAGCAAGAATACCTGATTGATTTAATACTTTATTAACTGCTTTATTTGCAACAGCATCATCAAAAGTATTAAATGCACCTAATCTTAAACCATCTTCAGCACTAATACTATATTTATTTAAATCTTTAACTAATCTTAATCCTTTACTAGAGTCAAGTTTACCACCTGCATTTACAAATCGAGCTAATTTATTTGCACTTGTATAAGCATCGACTGCTCCAACATTATAAGCATATCTTCTAGCTAATCCAGTTAGCCATTGAAGACCCATAATTTTAAATCCCCATTCATTTACTTTTCTTAATGGACCCATCTTACCCATAACATTTGCTGCTTGAGTAGCATCATCAAATTTTAAAACTGCTTCTTCTCCCATAACATTTCTAGCAGTACTTTTTTTATCTATCTTACTACCTGTTTTTTGTAACCATCCACGAATTTCATTTGATAAATTTAAATTCATATTTTTAGCAACACCTGTTTCTCTTGATTGAGTAAATCCTGTTCTTAATGCACCCTTCCAAAAAGATAAAAGATTATTAGAATTAGAAAAAGGTTGAACTAAATCTCCAAGTGAAGCTATTGTAACTCTATCCAACATATTTAAGTTAGATACTGTTGCTAATGTACCTGCTATTGATTTACTAACACCCATTTGTTTAGTACCATATCTACCAAAATAACCATCAATAGTATTAGTAATTAATCTTATTTCATTTAAAGCTTTAGCTTTCCAATTTTCTTGTGTAATTCCTAATTGTTTTCCCACAGCATTTTCATACTTTTTCATTATGCTATCAATATAAGGTTTTAACATTTGTCCTTTGTTACCAAATTTTTCTGCAAAAGCAATTGATTTTACAGAACGATTATATAAATTAAACAATACATCATTAGCATTGTTTACTAGATAACCACCATCTTCTAAAACTTTTTCTACTTTAGCATAAGGTCCTTCAAGTATTCTAGCTTTTGTAATATGTTCACTTAAAGGATTCTTTTTTAATACTCCTATTTTTTTTGTAATACCTTGAACATAGTTATCTATATCTAGTTGATTAATAATAGTGTCATCTTGATTTAATAAACTTTTTGAAAATGCTGCTGCACTTTTTTTTGCTTGTTCATCATTCTTACCTAAACTTTTAAATATACCTATTATTACTTTTTCAAATTTTTTAGGGTCTTCTTTAATTTTTGCCCAATCATAAACTCTTGGAAAATAATTTTTTATTTCCATTAGTTTACCAGTCTTTTCATTTAAAGAAAATATACCAGCTTCTTCTCTTAACTTTTTAAAATCTTGTAATTCTTTTTCTAATTTACCTGCAAGAGTTTTAACTCTATTAGTTACATCCTTTCCTCCAAATTTAAATACTTTTTGTTTTGAACCTCTAATAACTGATAGAGCTGCTGCTTGTTCATCTAAAGAGTAAGGTCTATTAACATTAGCTGTTCTTAATTGCCATTGTCTTAATAAATTATCTGCTCTTTGTGTAACAGAACTTTTTGCAAAAGAACTATCTATTCCTTCTAATAATTGTAATCCTATTTTTTCAGTAGAACCNCCAATAGNTGCAAGTTTAGTTGAAGTAGTAGTAGATGTTAATTCTCTAACTTTTTGAAAAGCATATTTAGTAGCATCTTGATATAAAAAATTTTGTATTCTACTTTTAGATGCACCAGGTAGAACTTTACTAGCTTGTACTCCTTTAGATATACCACCTAATGTAGCACCAACTAACATCCAATTACCTATGTTAGCATCATCAGGACCCCAAAGTTTACCAAAACCATATGCAGTTGCAGCACCCATTAAAGGTCTAATACTAGCTGATAAAACTATTTGTGCTGTTTTTTCTGTTAATGATTTTTCTTTCCAAAGTTTTTCTAAAAATAAAACATCTCTCTTAGCAGTATCATCTATTACTTTTTTAGAAATTAAAGAATTCTTTTTCCATAATTCTGTTTGTGCTTTATCAAATGCTTTTTCTCTAGCTCTTTCAGCTTTTTGAATTTTTAATATTTTATCTGAAATACTTTGAGTAGCTTTCTTTTTATCTATTAAACCTACAACATCACTCTTAATAAGTTTTTTATCTGCTTTTAATTTTGCTATATCATTATCTATTTTTAAAACAGATTTATAAAATTCATCTTGTTCTTTAGCTTGATTTTTAATTAATGTTCTAGAAGCATTTTCTGTTGTACTTAATTGTTTATTTAATTTTAAAAATTCTTTATCACCTGCTATTTTTTGTAAAGCATTCCATTCAGCTTTATTAACACCAAGTTGTGCTTGAGTCTTACCTTCTATTACTTGTACAACTTGTGCAATTTTTGATTTATCAGCTTTAGGTAATAACTTACCTATAATTTGAAAAGCTTTCATAGATGCTGGTCCAAGTACTCCAGCAAATGCTCCAGCTTCAGCAACACTTTTAGGATTAACCTCTCCTGTTGTAGCTAAGTTATCAAATAATTTATCTAATGATACAGTACCTGCTGAGAACCCAGCAAACTTTGCAATAGGTTTTAAACCTTGTTGTCTCATTGACATTGCTCTTCCCCAAGGAGTCATGTACATAAAAATATAATAAGGGTCAAGAAGAAAAGTTGCCATCTCTGCAGCAAGTACTTCTATATCTTCGTCAAACTTACCACCTCTAAATTTTTCATGTCTATTCCATAAATCTGCTTGTTCATTTGCAGCATTATCTAATGCAACTTCTTTAAATTCTTTATCAGGGTCAAAAGCAGCTTGAAGACCTGCTTTAGCTACACGAAATACATTTCCAAAAAACATACTTTGTTTATCTAAACCATAAGCAATTTTTTCTGCAGTAGTAGGTTCACCATCAACAATAAAACTTCTATCTACTCCATCTGTTTTTTCACCTGTATATAAAGATGATATTTTTGTTGTATTAATTTTAGGAGTTATAGTTGTTGATTCAACACCATCTAAATTAGATAAGCTTAATTCATTATTAACAACAGTAGTAGGAACAACTTCTACACCTTCTAAATTACTTAATGATAAATCATTAGTTACTTGTTGTGTAGTTTCTTGAGAAATAGAAGGTACAGTTACACCTTCTAAGTTAGAAAGACTTAGTGAGTTTACTTCAGCCATGGTATTTATTTACTTGGTGAGAATACTGTATATTTATTAATTGGAAAAGAAATTTCATATTTATCCATTATCTCTTGACCAGACATTTTATTTGGAAGAATAGCTTTTATAGATTCTAATGTTTCAAATACAGGTTGATTTTTTATTCCTATGTCTGCTGGTTTAATTTTTTCTTTAACAGTTTCATTAGCAATTGTTTCCATTATAGTACCATCACCTGTTGCAGTATCTTGTTCAACAGCTAAGTTAACTTCTGGATAATTTTTTCTTAACCACATTTTATTTTTTGTTGTTAAAGGAACTTTTGTATCTTCTCCACTAACTTTATCTTTTACAATAATTGTTCTTACACTACCAAAATCTTCATTATCAGCTCCTGAAGCTAACTCTTCTTGTTTAATCTCCATAGTAGATTTACCAGTAGTAGTATTATTTGCTTGTCCTGTTGAATCTTTTTCTTTTTTTGCAGTAAGACTAGGATATACTAATTCACCATCAGCATTTGTAACATCTTTTAAAGACATAGCTATAAATGTTCTAGCATCTTTAGTTAATTGTTCATTACCATTATTATCATTTTGTAATTGTCTTTGTAATGCATTAATATTATCTTCTAAAGTTCCACCTTCAGTTTTCATTCTTTCTGTTGCTGTAGTAACAATAAAGTTTCTATAAACTTTACCTACATCTTTTCTTAAATCTTTATTAATAGTAATATCAAAACCTTTTAATTTATTATCAGTAATATTTATAATTGAATTAGCAGGTACAACTAAAGCTGTTGTTGTATTTTTAAATAAATTTTTTAAACTTCCACCATTTAATACTTTACCATCTGCCATCCATGAACCATATTCTTCAACATGATTTTTAGCATCTTGATATATTTTATTAGCACTAAAATTAATTGCACTTTTATTATTTCCTGTAATTGCAAAAGTATCATTTACATTTGCATCATCAAGAGAACCATTAATTAAAGATTGAACTGTTATATCAGCATTAATAATAGCTGGTTTAGCTGTAAGAGTTCCTTCATTGTCTTTTTCAAAGTAATCTTTTGTTTTAGCATTAGGTATTAAAGTTAATACTGTACCAGAAAATAAGTTATTATATTCTTTACTTGAATAATCTATTTTTCTAGCNTCATCAATTTTTGTAGTAAAATCATCTTTATAAGATTTAGGAATAAATACTGAATCTTTACTATCAGCAAATTCTAATTTAGAAGTTTCACCTTCTTTTTCATCTGTATCAGATGTTATTGTTTCAACAGCACCATCAGTACTATTAGTTTTAACTGNAGCACTATCAATAGTTTTAATTGTACTCTTATCATCTGNAGCATCTAAACTTAAATTAGCTATCTCTTCTTTTTTCTTACCTAAGATAGCATTAACTAATGAACTATCATTCTTAGCATTTTTTAAAGCAGCAGCATATTTAGTTTCAATTGCNTCAAGAGATTCAAGATAATTACTTTCCATAGTATTTCTTGATTTATAATCAATATTACTAATAGAAGTTTTTAAATCTGGATTATTTCCAATAGCTTTAACATAAGCATTCCATGCAGTAGGGTCAGATTCAGCACCTAATAGTTGTGTTTTCTTTTTAGTTACCCAATCAATTCCATGTTTAGCTTCTAAAAATTCTAAACCTAATTGAAAAGTATCTACTTTACCTTCGTTTTCACCACTTTTATAATTAAAACCACCATTATTTAATTTTGTACTAACAGCAGTTAAACTATCATATTTCTTTTTATTCTTATCATAGTTATTTAAATCATATTCATATTTAGATTTTTTCATAGCTATGATAGCATCTCGTTTAGCTTTTAATTCTTCAGCACGAATAAGTAAATTTTCTTTTGTATTCTTTTTATCAGCTTCCATAACACCATTACTGAAAGCCATTGCTCCATCTAATATATTAAATCCCATTACTCATTCTCCTTTAATTTTTCTATCTTACCTGGTAATTCTTTTTTAATTTTAGATAATAAACTAGGTGAAACACTATCTTCTGAAGGTTCTTCATATTGTACAATNTCTTCTGTTGATTTAGGTTGTTCTGCTTTCCCTTCATCTTCATCTTCAACATCTGCTTCAACTGGTTCAACATCATCATCATATATTGCACCATCAGGGTCATCTTCTTCACCTTCATATAAAACATAATCTTTAATATCTGCATAATCAGCAATTGCTATTAATAAATAAATTGTAGGTTCAGCTAACATTAACATTAAATCAGGATTATATAAACCTTTAGTATATCCTCTATATAAAAGAACTTGTGCTATTTGGTCAAGAGGAGTTTTATCATTAATCAAATCAATCAATGGCATTAAGTTATCTTCAGAAGTTAATTCTAAATATACAGCTTCCATTGCTTCATCTTCTTCAGTATATTGAGGTGGTTTTTCCCATTGCTTTTGCATATCAGGTGCAGTAGTTAAACTTTCACCTGGTGTTGGAGCAGAAAAAGGATTTATATTTGCTTCTTCAAATTGTGTTGTAGTTATTTTATCAGCCATTATGTTTTTT
>JGI25132J35274_1000525_pt1 | contig 10253 bp, 6 predicted proteins | sample ETNvirenome_6_30_FD_35274 | JGI IMG/M metagenome (IMG submission 35274)
AAGAAAGTTGTTTCGTTTGGCGCAATGTCAACTCTTAAGAATCTATTTGATGTGACTGCGACAGAAACAACTGGATTGGTATCAGGGTTTAAGTAGAGCGAAACCCTAGCAGTACCAAGACCAGTGTTGTGCATTATGACATTTTTAATATATGTCGTCGATGCAGTACCAGCAGCAGTTTGTGTCACCCCTGCCGTAAAGATACCAACGGTCGCAATACCAGTGACCGATGTAATGTCCAATAATTGTGTTTTCTTAAGCGCCATTGGTATATACTTTAAAGTTATTTATCAGGTGAATAAACAGGAAGTGATGTCAGTTCCTCCAGGAGTGACACCAATATATCTAGTAGCTTCAACTGTTGTGAATGTAGCAGCTGTTCCAGTCACATTACCAGTCACATTACCAGTCAAATTTCCACTAAATGATGTGGCAGTCGCAACACCAGTGACACTCACACCAGCAGGAAGGGTAGGTGCTCCTGTCCCTTCCTTATCATAAATGTCGTCTACATGAATTCTAGACATGAGATTATGTTTTTAGGTATTTATGAGGTTGGATATGCAATAAGGACAAGTCCAGAACCACCTTGACCACCAATCTGTCTATTAGTTCCCGAACTTCCACCACCGCCACCAGCACCAGTGTTCATTTGACCTGCTGTTTGATCACCAGGTCCTAACGGTGCAGGTCTACCTGGTGCAGCACCATTACCACCACCAGCAAATGGTCCATTATCTCCACCACCCATTCCACCAGCATTGCCAGAATCACTTCCGCCACCACCGCCACCACCAGCAACCCAGTTGGCAGTTGAATCAGGTCCAGGAGCACCAAACGATTGTGAGGGGTCGCGCCATGAAGGTGGTAATCTTACACCAATTCCTCCATCACCAGAAGTTCCATTAGGTCCAGCATTTTGACCAGATCCACCAGCGCCACCACCGCCACCTCCACCATGGTGAGATCCAGGAATCCAATATCCAGTTCCACCAGCGAATCCTCCAGGTCCACTTGATGCTCCACCAGGCCAGGGTCCACCACCAGGACCATAATATCCACCACCACCACCTGAACCTTGATCAGGTCCGTTTCCAGGTTGGCCAGGAGTTAAAGAACTACCGCCAAATGCATTACCACCATTACCCCCTCCATAGGCAGTTATTCCAAAAGCAGTCGTATCTGTCCCCCTTCCCGCAGCAACAGGTGCTGTGCCTGAAGAGTAACCACCTCCACCAATCACAATTGATTGTGGACTAGTGGGAACAGTTGTAGGTCCTGTCTTATATTGACCAGCACCACCACCGCCAGCACCACCTTCTGGAGTATATCCTCCAGAACCACCACCAGCAACAATCACATAGTCTACTGCAAGAGGATTTCCTCCATTATTATCAACAACAAAAGTACCAGAAGAGGTAAAGGCATGAATCGCCTTGCCATCAAAGAAACTGATAGAACCACCAGATGCTTTTGCATCTGCGGTAACTTCTCCGATTTGATATCGGACTACAACAATACCAGATCCACCGCTGCCACCAATAGCATTAGATCCCCATCCATTACCACCTCCACCAGATCCAGTTCCTGATTCACCCTGTCCTCCAACGGTGTCATTACTACCTGGACCACCAGCACCAGCACCAGCTCGGTTTGCTGTACCAACAGGATCAGACTGTCCTGCTCCACCAACTCCTCTTGGAGCTCCACCGCCGCCACCAGCGAACCACTGACGTTCATTTGTTGGTGGGTTTAATCCACCAACACCCGTAAGTGTAGTTGGTCCAGCAATAGCTACTTGAAGTCCTAGACCACCATATGAAGCCTGACCTGGACCAGGTGATGCGTTTCCTCCAGNACCACCTGCTCCACCGCCGCCACCGCCACCTTCCCAGTTGCCAGCAACATGATTACCTGTTCCACCAGGATTACCTTGCGTTGGTGCTGCTGTGCTGGATCCAGTTACTTTGTTTCCGTCGCCCCCTGCTTTTGGTCCACCGCCAGGGTGTGTTCCACCACCACCACCAGAACCACCAGCAGTACCACCAGAGTTTGGACCACCTCCACCGCCTCCTCCCTGAGAAGTTACGGGTCCAGGACCAAAAACAGAGGGAGTTCCATCAGTACCTTGGCCGCGGCCACCCGCTCCGCCACCACCAACAGTTACCGTATATTGTCCTGGTGATGTTGATACAGTAAAAGATGATTCATTTGGAGCTTTGGGATGACCTGACAGATTAGTTCTTAATCCACCAGCACCTCCACCTCCTCCAGCATTTCCGCCAAAACCACCACCGCCGCCACCACCGACAACGAGAAATTCAACAGTATCACCATAACCACCAATCTCACTTACATCAAATTCTCCTGTTGAAGTAAAAATATGTGCTCTGTAAATAGCACCAGGACCTGGATCAGTATAGTCACTGATTACACCACCAGTTGCTGCCATTCCTGATTCTGGTGGTATTGGTGCATTAGTTCCTCCTCCACCACCACTGAAGTTCTGTCTAAAATATTCTAAAAGGTGTCCGTCTGTATTATTGAGTCCTGGACCTCTACTCTGTGATGATCTTGCTCCCATGTCTAATCACCTCAAATATCTGTGTCGCCAAGGATTTGGAAGTTAATCGCACTTCCAATACCTGTACCTCCAACTGTTGCTGATGGTTGTGTGACCTCCACAACAATTTTTTCCTGGTCAACCAGAACCAATGGGTAGTTCATCTCATAGAAGAAAGTTTCGTTTGATGCAAGGTCAACTCTTGCCAATCTATATGCCGTCTGTCCTACAGATACATCAGTTACACCACTTGGATACACATATAGTGATGAAGTTGCGGTTGCCAGTCCAGTATTGTGCATCACCACACCTCTCAGGTATGTGGTTGATGCAATACCAACACCACCAGCAGTTTGAGTGGTTCCAACCGTCAAGATACCAACGGTACTAATACCAGTAACTGCTTGTATTCCCAGTAATTTCGTTCTTTTGAGTCCCATTGGTATATGCTTTAGAGTTATTTAGTTGAAGAGTGCTGCATCAAGTTCAGTAAAACTTGAGGGAATGTTTAAATTCGTAAGTGCAGAACCATCAAGTGCAGGTAATGCACCTGTGAGTTGTGCTGATGGAACAGCAGTTAAACCAGAAGCAGAACCACTGAAACTTGTAGATGTCGTGACACCAGTCACAACAGCACCATCAGGAAGTTTTGGAGCACTTCCTGAGGTTCTTCCTTTGAGATTAGTTACTCTTAAATCTGACATCAGAGGTCTCCGACTTGAAGGACATCAATAATCATGGTCTTACCAGTACCAACCGTGACAGCAACACCAGAACTGACACTGATATTTGGAATGACTGATACAACATANGATGTTGAACCACCAGCCACAGTTCCGTCAAGGTTCAGGTTCTCAGTGACNGTNGCATGTGCNTCAAAGTAACTGAATGGTGATGTTGTACCATCAGCATAATTGATAGCCGTTCCAAGACCACCACCTCCACCACCACCAGAGATGGAAACATCAATGGTGTCTCCCCTCTTGAGGAATGTGTTACCAGTTCCAATAAAGTTGAGTGTCTTGGCCGCACCAACAACTGTTCCACCAGATTGAATACCAACAGTGGCTCCACTTAATGTACCAGTGACAGTCAGGTTTCCACTAATGGTCTGATCTGTTTCAGCTGTTACAATTGCATCAGCTACTCTAAAGTCATCAAAGATTTGAAACTCTAGAGTATCACCATTGTTTGCTGGTGTTATCAGTGTAACTGTTGAAGCGTCTCTAGCTGTGAAATCAGCTCCATCAACCAGTCTCGCACCATTACGAAAAACCGCAATTTGATTTATGCGATAACCACCAGTAACTGTGAAAAGCGTTTGGTCCGCTGTTGCAGTTACACTAATAATCTTAGACGCAACATTACTAGTTAATGTTATAGGATTGCCTATTGCCATCGCATTACTATTTTTAGTTATTTAGGTCAACGAGCGTTGGATGTTGCACCAAACAGGTTGAATTGTGGTGCCTCTGCCCATGCTGCGTAGAGGTAGTTGGATCCAGAATCATTGAGATTGTTGGAACTGTGTGACAATCTGAATCCATTTGATAAGAAATCAACAGTGTAAGATGTGACAGTTGCAGTATTGTTTGCTGCTCTATTTTCAACGTAACCATGACCTGCAAGCAAGAAATTATTCATTGTATTTTGTTTATTACGTTTACTGTCATACCAATGCCAACCACTGTTAGAATCAGTATTGTCAATTTTCTTCAGTAGAATTACTGCGGGACGGAATCCTAATTCTAGCATGGGACCACTTGAAGAACCATTTCCTGCGTAAATGCCAAATTTCTGTAGGCCAGGGACGCTGTGCCAGCAGTAATGGATATAACTATTTGAAGTATATCCAATGTAGAAGACAGTAGGAAGAGCTGGGTTTAATGAAGAATCTCCTTTGCTTTGAGTTGAATTGACATACAAATAATCATTTGAACCATCAATAAAATTCATATAAACATTCCAATTACCTGTTGTTCCACTGTATACTTTAGTGATAAAAAATTCAGGTGCCTTTGTCAAACCGTGAGGCAGTGACCCCGTGTTACCATCACCAGTGTGTTGAATTATGCTAAAACCTTGTTTTGTTCCAATAGAACAACCAGTGATCTCTTCTGTTGGCATGTCAGGTGGGGTTTGACCACTGTCAATGAGTACTTTTCCATCCAACTCAATAGCCTCAACCATTGCAGCGTTACCACCACTTGGATGTGGAGCAGAAAGATAAGTAAGATCAATATCACCTAGGTCAAACCAAGCTCGACTTGAACTAGCACTTAAGTCTTGAGCAGTTCCGTTAGCGTCTTTATATTGGTGGTTTCCAGGACTTCCAGCATTTCTAAGTAACACACGAACTCGTCCTTTAATTGTTCCAGGAAGCCATGTCAAAGTCAAAGTGTTACCCGATGTAGCATGTATGTGACCATAATTACCATTGTATATGCTTGAAAGATTGTGAGATCCATAAAGATTGGTTACTGTCGTGGCAGCTACCCAACCAGAAGTATTATAAGCATCACTATTCTTACTACCAATACCCAAACCAGCATCTGCAAGGCTTGAATAACCTACACCATCAATATTGAAGGTATTTTTATTTCCACCAGCCTTCCAAGTCCAGGCAACAAAATCAATATTATTCTTATTTACACCTCCACCAGCACCAGTAAGGGTAAATCCTTTTGAATTAAATGAAAGTTGATTAGAACTGCCAGTATCTTGCGCATTATTAGTGTCTGATCGCAGATATTGATTGTTACCACGAACAGTATCATAAAGCATATTACTTATAGCTTCATCTCTGTTCTTGATCCAAACCAAATCAGGTTCCATGGAGGTATTGATTGACTGTGTACCACCATTTCCAACGTAAGTCGTCACTCCAACAAACTGATCAGGACGAGTAATAATAGTATCTGATCGTGATGTTGCTGATGATGTCAGTGGTTGATACCCATCAGGCGGTGTGAACTTGAAGGGTTTCTGTCCAAAGTTAGATTCGTAAAAACTATTTGTGTAATAACAATTATTCCAAGGACTTAAATCAACAGTAGTATTTGCCAATTTACGACTCAATATACTAACTCCATTCTTATAAAATTCAAAAGTATTATTATCTTTATCTAGTGCCACACCGATAACATCACCTTCTGTCATTGATGTGATACTTGATTGCATGCCTCCAAAATTATTCCACCAACCATTGTTGGAGATACACACAACATTGACATAGTTACTTGCTGTATCAACGTTATCACTTGAAGGAGGATTTTCGGCGTTATGCCATCCTATGCCAAATGAAACGTTACCTTGGGCAGTTCCATATGTGGTTCCAAACACAGTGGCTTCATAATACCACTTTCCTGATGAAACAGAGAATGCACCTTTTACAGCCTGCCAAGCACTGGAACCAATAAATTTTAAATTTCCGTTGGAAAGAGCTCCACCCGTTTTTGTTAATGGACTCCAAGTACAATAAGAACCTTCTTGTCCACGAACTGTGTTGATATCAGTGTTGGCTGGGTTGAAGTTGGTTGCTTCTGCGCTTCCTTTTTTAAGGACAGGATCGACCAGCATAACACCATCAATGGTAATACTACCAAGATAGATACTTGATGCATTAGCAGTAACTGCATTCATTCTCAACTTCTTCAATGGAGAAGTGACACCAGTAATCGTAGTATTAGTAAAAGAACCTGTAGGGAGTTGACTAGTAATATCTACATCACCATTTGCTCCTGTTAGAATTACTGTTCCCTCATTATTGTCATCACACTGCATTTGAAGTGTGGTGAATGGGATTCCTTCTCCCCAATCAAACTCTACAAAAGAAACCTCATTAATTTGGCAAGCAGTAGTTCCANTTATACTAGACACAGTGTTCCCATCAAATGCGTTTTCGGGTCCATATCCAGATCTAAATTGAGAACCTGAAGTTACACGTTCACTCCAAACAGTTCCATCGTTAGCTCCACTAATATTTGGAGCAACAGCAGCACTACCAGTGGAAGTATTTGACTGACAACACAGAAGTTTTGTGTTGGTTACATTTGTGAGTGGTGCTGTTGGTACTGCGAAGTCTGATGTGTAAAGTGCGATTCCATTGATAAATCTAAAATTTGAAATTTGTCCAGTGAAACCATACTGTGGTGGACTCGCTGCTGAAAGGTTTGCTGCTCCAATGAAAAATCCTTCTCCAGTTCCTCCTGATGCACTAATAGCAGTTGTGTTTGCAACAGAACCAGCAAGAACACCATCAATGAATGAATATAAAGTTCCACCACTTCTTGTTACTGCAATATGTGTCCACTTATCTTTAGGGATTGTTCCTGTATTTAAAACTCCTCCAGACGATCCCACATACATGTAGGGAGAACCANTAATTATTCTATAACCCAACTGGCTAGAAGCACCAATACCAAANACTGNAGTATCACTGACTGATGTTGGGTAAATAAAACACTCAACAGTAAAATTACCACTAGATCCAATTGTAAAATCACTACTCGTTCCAGCATTTAAATAATCACTTTGCCCTGTCGCGACACCACTTGATGTAAAACTTATAGCACCTTCAGTAATCTTGGTCAGTTTTGACTTGGTAGCAATACCTGATGGAGAATCTGGAAGAATGTCTGGATCTGTTGATGCTGGAATAAAGTTATTGGTGTATTTTGCTACTCCTCTGTAGATACGGAAGTCTTGCATGTATCCAGTGAAACCATTATTAGATGGTTGGTGTCTTCCAACATATGCAACATATCCATCTTCATCTATATTAGCACTGACACTGCCCGTAACAACTTGAGTACCACCAATAAATGCTCTTAGAGTTCCACTATCTCTCACTAAAGCGACGTGAATCCATCTATTTGTTCCCATGACAACATCGCCCGCACTTATTTCAGCTCCACCACTTCCTGCTATGTAAAAACGAAGAGAAGAACCGTTCCAATAAATTCCATAATATTTACTTCCACCTGCGAACACCTGGAAGACATTTTGTGTTCCAGAGGTTGATGTTGAGTATATCCAACACTCACATGTGAAATCATCAGTTCCCATTTGATACTTGGTATTATCACTTGCGGTGCTGAGAACATCACTTGTTGCACCAGTAAAGTCACCACTTCTACTATAAAAATTACCGTATGTGTCTAAAAAATCAACTCCACTATTTGTAATTGTATTTGTGGTACTAGTGCAATTTATTTGATTACTTACATCAGCAGATTGACCAACTAATGGAAGGGCAAGAACATTCTTCCATGCATATGGGTCTGCCTTAGTCTCATCAGTTGTTGAAGTCAATCTACCATTGTTACCCATACCAGAGTGTACAGTGCAATAGTAATAAGTGGTTGATACATTATGAGGTATAGTCCATTTGATACCTCTAAATCCTGTACCACCACCATTGGTTGCATAGTTACTTACATAATCACTACCACTGACTGTAGATCCATTGATATAGTATGCCACACCATCAGTGTATTCTGTTCCACTAGAACTGTCAGCATTGGTACTAGACAGTTTGAATGGGTGAGAATTGTTTGTAGAATCTGTGGTATCAAATGTAATCGTTCCTCCTCTTATAAAAGCAAGAGATGGATTTAAAATACTATCAAAGTAATACTTATTATTACCAGTGGAATTACTTACTGTAACTGCTATTGTACTACTTACATCACTACCAAATACTCCAGGTCTTGCAACAGTGCCACCATCAACAGTATTGAGGATTGGAAGTGCTCCTGTTGCTTTCTCAATGGTATTAGAACCACCAAAGTTTGATGGTGTATAGTTATTTGATTTACCAGATTGGTCTTGTCCGATTGGTGCCGAACCATCAAAAGGAAGATACCAACCATTTGTACCAAAATCAAGGTTTTGTGTAGTGCTATCTTGCATGATAACACCATCAATTTCAACACCAGAAAGTGAATTCTGAAGACCACCAGGTGTTGAATCAATTGCTAATGAACTCAGATTGAGTGGATAGGATACTCCAATAGGAGATATCCATTTTTGACCACCATTTGCATTGGTAAGATAATTTACTCCATTAATTACAATATAATCAGTATCTAGCCAATTTCCATATATTCTAATACTACTCTTTACTTTTATATTGACACCTGTAAGTAATGTAAGTACACCAGAGTTATAACTGACATAATTATCTGTAGTCCATGGCGTTATATTGCCATTATATACATTAGCTGCTGTACCAGCATAGATTAAGGATGTGTTGGACATTTTATTAGTCCACACAGTTCCATCATTAACGGTTGTTCCCTTTGGACTGAACCTCTTGGGTCTCCAAGTTCCCGTAAGTGGATCAGTATATCCAAAATACCCAGGTCCAAGTTTTAATCCATCTATAAAATAGAACTGAGACATCAAAGTGTCGGTATGTTCTCCTGTGCCACCTGAGAAATAATCATAGGAAATTGCATGAAGAATGTTATTATTAATACTGCCGTCAGCATTTGAGGGTTGGGTTCCTGTTAAAATCTGTTCCTCTCCATTAATGTAAATGGAAAGACCAGTTTTGGCTGCGTCAAGAACAACCGTCAGATGATACCATCCAGTGTCTCTGAATACTGCTGTTGTTGAAATGTTAGCACTATTCAAGCTGTCAACATATTGAATAACATCAGCTGATGTAAATTTTAAAAATGCCTGAGTTCCATTTCCATCGCCGGCTCTAGCAGTAAAAATTCTTTGATCAGGTGAAAAACTGATTTGATTACGCTTAATCCAACAACTGAGAGTCCAGGTTTTTCTATCACCAGCACTACCTGGAGTTTTTGATAAAAATGGTCCGCTAGCATTTTGACTAGATCCAAACTTCAAACTACCATCGATGATTGAAGCACCTGATACTCTATCAGTTGAAGCTGGTGCTAACTGAGGTAAATTAATTCCCATTTATCTTGCCTCCTCAGCTGAAGTTAAGTGATGCACCAGCCAGGAGTTGTGTTCCTGCTGATCCTACTCTGTTGACTGTGAATGAAATAAGACTAATGTCTCCGTCCCCTGTTGGCATCAGTGGTGATGCACCTGATGGGAACAAGAAGTATGTACTGAAACCAACTGTGGATATTCCAGAGTTGACAATTCTCACTGTGTGTGACTCACCTTCTGCACCACCAGAAGTTGTGACTGTAACAATACCTGTAACTGTCAGTTTATGGTCTTGTGCCGATGACAGGTCCAGAATTGCAACAGCGTTTGATGGGGTTGCTGCCTCTGTGGAGATAGTTCCACCTCCTCCACCGCCGCCACCGCCGCCACCGACGATAGTAATTGTTGAGATACCACTATGTGGTGTCGTGAAGTCTGATACACCAGCTCCTACAAACTTCAGTAAGGTAACACCATATCCAACGTTTCCTGCTGTCTGGATACCAATACCTGACTGAGGAAGTCCAGAAAGGTTTGAACCATCACCGTAATATATTACCGTACCACTACTAGATCCAATACTCTTACCAGCACCAACACTAATACCCTCTCTTGCTGTGATGAGACCAACCGAATCGACGTTGGCTACATCTTGATACGTCAATGTACCACCGATGGAAACATCACCACTCGCTGTGATGTCTACAACACCTGTGATATTATTACCAGTCAGGTCGAGATTATCACCTGATGGCAATTCTTTAATTTGTAATGCTGA
>JGI25132J35274_1000529_pt1 | contig 10202 bp, 14 predicted proteins | sample ETNvirenome_6_30_FD_35274 | JGI IMG/M metagenome (IMG submission 35274)
TATTGGGGATACAGATCAACTTGGGGCTTTAGTGCATGGGGTAATGGACAAACAAATACTCTTGTAATGAGTATGTTAGAAAATTTCTCTGGTACAGATCCAGCTCCAGATGCAGTGGTTACTGGTAATGTTATGGCGATTGCTTTAGCAGCTGGTGATACTTTTGATATTAGTGGTGATGCAAACATTGCTCCATTAGCAGCTATGGGTTGGAGTGATGGAACTTGGGGTGAATCTACTTGGGGCGATGGTTTATATAGACCAGACACTGATGATATTTTCCCACTAACAATGGCTCTTGGAACAGCTGTTTTAGATGCTGTCACAAATCCTCCAATTACGGGTCTAGGAGTACAACAAGTAAGGTTAGGAAGTGTTTCAGTAATAGGAGAAACTAATGTATTTCCTAATGGAAATCTCTTGACAATTAACCAAGGTACAGGTACAAATGTACTGATTTGGAATGCAGTCGATACAGGTTCAGCGCCAACGACACCTCCAGGATGGAAGGAAGTTCCTACGAATGCTGCCTAAATAAGTGTTTGACACTATTTAAAATAATTTATAATATACTAAGAATCGGAGAAAAATATGGCGAACTCTACATCGGCAAGTTTAAAACTTACAGTACAAGCAACTGGGGAAAACTCAGGAACTTGGGGACAAATAACTAATACAAACTTATTAATTCTAGAACAAGCGATTGGTGGTTATCAAGCAGTTGGTATCACATCAGGCGCAACTTTAACTTTTTCTAATGGTGCAATATCAAATGGAAAAAATGCAGTTTTAAAATTAACTGGAACAATCGGAGGAGCAGTTAACGTAACTATCCCTGATTCAATTGAAAAAACTTTTATAGTTGATAACGCAACTACTGGTGCTCACACAGTAACTTTCAAAACTACTTCAGGCACTGGTGTAACTTGGTCAGCTTCTGACAAAGGAACTAAAATGATTTATTCAGATGGAACAAATGTTGTTGATACAGCGTTTACAGAATTATCATCTGATTTCTCACCACAACTTTCAGGAACTTTAGATGCAAATGGAAACAACATCATTATCGATGGTGGTAATTCTATTTTAGACGAAAGTTCTAATGAACAAATTAAATTTGTAACTACTGGATCAGCAGTTAATGAGTTTACATTAACGAATGCAGCTACAGGTAATGCACCTTCTATTGCAGCGACTGGTGGAGACAGCAATATTGATTTAACTCTTACACCAAAAGGAGTTGGTAGAGCAACTTTCAATGGTCAAGGTAAAATTCAAAGTGTTGCGGAAAAAGTTACAACTTCAGCTACAGCGGCTACAGGTACACTAACTTATGATGTACTTACTCAAGCAGTGTTAAACTACACTTCAAATGCGGCTGCTAACTGGACATTAAATATTAGAGGTGATGGATCAAACTCATTAGACTCAATCATGGACACAGGTGAATCAGTAACAATTGCACACTTAGTGCCACAAGGTGGTACAGCTTATTACAATAGTGCAGTTCAAGTTGATGGTTCATCAATTACTCCTGAATGGCAAGGTGGAGCAGCTCCAACTGCCGGTAATACGAATTCTATTGATGTTTATACATACACAATTATCAAAACTGGTTCAGCGACATTTACAGCATTAGCGTCTCTAACTCAGTTTGCATAATAAATTAGGAGGAGAAAGATTATGCCATTATTAGGAAGTTTCGGAGCAGCAGGATCGAAAGGATTTGGTCAAACATCAGGTGGACCAACAGTCGACATGACATACTTAGTTCAAGCCGGTGGCGGTGGATATTCTGGTATGGCAGCAGGAGGAGCTGGAGGACAAAGAAACTCTTATGATTCCCCTATCAATAATTCACTTCCAATTTCTTTAGCTGTAGGAAAAGATTTTCCCGTTACAGTAGGTGCCGGTGGTGGAGATGGCGCTAAAGGCGCAGATTCTTCAATTGATATTATATCAGCATCAGGCGGTGGTGTGGGTTCTGGAGTAAATGGACCAGGCGGCTGCGGTGGTGGAAATAACGGTGGCGGAGATAGAATGACAGGAAATATAGGTGGTTATACTCCACCTGAAGGACAGCCTGGAGGAAATGATCCAGCTACAACTTTCCCACGTTACTACGGTGGCGGTGGAGGAGGCGTTCAAGGCCAAGGAGCTGACGCTACTTTAGGAGGATCCGGTGGCGGAGGAAATGGAAACACATCAAGTATTTCTGGAAGTCCAGTAGCAAGAGGTGGCGGCGGAGGAGCTGCTGCTTTTGCGGTACACGTTGGTAATGGTCCAGGAGGACCAGGAGGACCAGGAGGTGGCGGACGAGGATCTAATCCAAGTCAATCATCAACATCCGGTTCTGCAAATACTGGCGGAGGATCTGGTGGAACATTATCTCAAACTCCTAGTGGTGGTTCAGGCGTAGTCTATGTTAGATATACAACAGCGGACGCTCCAGCAAATATTACTGGAGGAACTAAAACTACAAGTGGTTCTGACACTATTCATGAATTTACTTCATCAGGAACATTACAGGTGGGCGCATAACAATGGCTCATTTTGCGAAGTTAGATGATAACAACAAAGTATTAACAGTGGTTGTTGTGAGCGATAGTGATGCTCCAACAGAAGCTGCTGGTCAGTCATATTTACAAAATATCTTTGGTTGGGATGCTAATAAATGGAAACAAACATCTTACAATACTCATGGTGGTATTCACTATGTTGAAGATGAGAATGGACAAACTGCATCGGCTAATCAAGGTAAAGCTTTAAGAGCAAATTTTGCTGCTATAGGTTATACTTATGACCCAGTAAATGATATTTTTCACAAAGATCAACCTCATGCAAGTTGGACTTTAAACACTACTTCTGGATTATGGGAGCCACCAGTGGCATATCCTGATGATTGGAATGGTGCAAATTACGATTGGAATGAATCTACGCAAGCTTGGGACGAAGCAAGAGCTCACGATCAAGCTTAATTAGATTTTTTAGAAAGGACATAAATGGAAAGTAAAAAGACAGTTTTGTCTGAAAAAATAATTATTGAAAATACTTTAGCTAAAGCGTGTATTGTAGATAATCCAAGTATAGGAAGAAAAATTAAAACTGCTTATGATAATATTAAATTTGAAGCATCTAATTTATTTGAAGATATTCCGCTTGAATACGATAATCAATACGACAGAATTAAAGATTATATAAAAGAAAGTATTTATTGTTACCATAATATAGCATTAAGACCGATAGCTTATTTTGGTAGTCTACATAGACCTACAGAGCCCAGCTTAACAGCAGTTCGTAATAATGTAATAGAACCGGCTAATAGCGCTGATTATACAAGTTTATATATGGTTTCAGGAGAAGGTACTCTTTTTCTACATTACGATGATAATATTAGACAGCGTCAATGTTATTATTTACCACTTAAACCAAAGTCTATTGTAACTTTTAACTCTACGATAAGTTATCATTTATCTAGAAACTCAAGTGATGATGATAGAACTTTACTTACTTTTTTATATAAATTAGTTTAATGGATCAAGTATACAGATATTATAAAGAAGCTTTACCTAAAAAATTTTGTGATGATGTAGTCAAGTTTGCTTTAAACAAACAAGAAGAAATGGCTAAAGTAGGCGAATATAAAAGTGTTAAAGATCTTAAAAAAGTAAGAGACTCTAATGTTGTTTGGTTGGATGAAAAATGGATATTTAGAGTCCTACAAGAATTTGTTCAAGAATCAAATAAAGAAGCTGGTTGGAACTATCAATGGGATAGATCTGAAACGGTGCAATTTACTAAATATAATCTTAATCAATTTTATGATTGGCATTGTGATTTATTACCTAAAGCTAATAAAAATGGCACAATAAGAAAAATATCTATGACTTGTCAGCTAACTGATGAAACAGAATATGAAGGAGGAGAACTTGAATTTGATACTAGAGACTATCATCCAGAAAAAAGAGATCCAGATAAACATGTAATTCAATGTAAAGAAATTTTAAAAAAAGGATCTATTGTTGTATTTCCCTCTAGTTTATGGCATAGAGTAAAACCAGTTACAAAAGGAGTAAGATACTCTTTAGTATGTTGGAATTTAGGAAAGAAGTTTGTATGAAATATAATTATAAAAAAGATAAATACGCTGTTATTAAAAAAATTATCTCTACTGAAATGGCAGATTTTTTAGGCGACTATTTAGTTATTAGAAGAGCTGCTACAGATTTATTACACAAAACTAAATATATATCTCCTTTTGAAACAATGTTTGGAAAGTGGGGAGATAGTCAAATAAAAGATAATTTTAATATTTACGGCGACTGCGCTATGGAAACTTTATTATTTAATTTAAAAAATAAAGTTGAGAAAGTAACAGGTTATCAACTTTTACCTACTTATGCATATGCAAGAATTTATGAAACAGGAGCGGAGTTAAAAAAACATAAAGACAGAATGAGTTGTGAAGTTTCTTCTACAATAAATTTAGGTGGTGATCCATGGCCTATATATCTTGAAGGAATAAAAATAGATTTAAATAAAGGAGATATGTTACTTTATGAAGGTATCGATCAAGAACATTGGAGAGAACCTTTTGAAGGTAAAGAATGTGGTCAAGTTTTTTTACATTACAATATAGATAAACCTGAAAACCAACATAGACTTTATGATGGTAGAAGTGGTTTAGGAGTTCCATTAGATTGCATACTTAAAAATGAATAAAGATATTGTTTACGTAAATGTAGAAAAAGAAATAAAAGATTATTATTTAGATTTATTAATAGAGTGTATTGAACAACGACCTAAAGTAGATGTACATAATAATTTTCTTTTAAACACTGACTATTTACATAACATATATAATGTATTTATTTCTGAATGCAGGAAAAAACTAAATCCTTTTACAATAAGTTCTTTAGATTTTAAATGTTATTGTTGTTTATCAGACGTTAATACTTATGATACTAATATCCATAATCATGAAAACGATGGTCAGATAACAGGTATCTTATATTTAAAAGTACCAGACCCTGCAAAAAATAAAATAGAACTTATACCTGAAAAAGGATTTAAGACATATTTTTATCCTAAAAATTTTGACTTTTTAATATTACCTAGTACATTAAATCATATGCCACATCCTTCAATAAATAAACAAAAAAGGATTAGTTTAAATTTAAATTTAAGATGTAAAGAAAGTTCAAAAGAAATATTTGATACAGCACGTTATGGAAGTAATAGATAATTTTTTACCCCCAGAAGATTTTAAAAAAATTTCTGAGACATGTATTAATACTAGTTTTCCTTTGTATTATTCTAATGCTATTGTAGACGTAGAGGATGATGCAGAAAACTATTTTTTTATTCATACTTTTTATAAAGATGAACAAAAATTAAGTGACTACTATCAAGTTTTAGAAGAGCATTTATTTAATCATTTAGCTCTTAATAAATTAATTAGATGTAAATTAAATGTTTATCCAAAGTCAAATACAATAAAAAATCATGGATTACATACAGATTATAATTATAATCATAAAGGATTAATCTTATCACTTAATTCTTGTAATGGTGGTACATCTTTTGAGGATGGAACATTTGTTGAAGCGGTACAAAATAGAGCTTTATTTCATGATCCTTCGATAAAACATTCAAGTACAACACATACAAATTCTCAATGTAGATTTAACATAGTGGTAAACTGGCAATGAAAAAAGTAGACTTAGATAATTTTGGTTTTGTGCAAGCTAAACTACCTGAAAATGTATTAACTGAATTACAAAAAGAATGTGCAAATACATCTAATAAAAAAGAAATGATATCTGGTTTAACAAAACCCGGAGTAGCTCCACATTGTTATTTACAAAATCAAAACGTATTTAAAGGTATTCAAAAAGTTATTGATGATATGTTAGACTTATATACTAAAGAGTATCAACCTTATCTTGGTAATATGGGTTTTTTAGATAAAAATTTACCTATTGTTTTTGGTAAGCCTTGGATAAATTATCAAAAGCCTCATGAATATATTCCCTTACATAAACATTCAGGGGTGTTTAGTTATAATGTATATGTATCTTTACCAGAAGAATCTGTATTTGAGTTTCATTATTTATCTACAATCGGAACAAGTATGTGTCATAGATTTAATTTAACAAAAGAAGATATAGGTGTTGTAACTATTTTTCCATCTACACTTCAACATGTGGTATATCCTTTTCAAGGAAAAGAAACTCGAATTACTGTAGCAGGTAATTTATTATTTAAAACATAATGAAATTTGAAGAATATTTAATTGACATATCTTATCCTACTCCTATGCAACAAAAAAAGGAGATGTGGGATATTGAAGGTATATTAAGAAATAAAACAAATCAGAGATTAAAATTTGATTTAAGACCACTTAGGCCTTATGGTAAATATGGTTCTTTTGCAACCAAAGCAGATAAAATAGTGTATGAGTTAGGTGGTGAATACGTTATTATAGATGCCCCTGAATTACATGAGTATCTACGAGAGAATAAACTTACCACTGTGCATCTAAGTGTGCTATTATCTGAATTAAACTGGAATATCTGTATAAAGAAATAATTGATAATAAACGTTATTTATTGTAGATTATAGCGATGCTACAGAAACTTAATTTTAAACCCGGATTTAACAAACAAGCCACTGATTCAGGGGCAGAAGGTCAATGGGTAGATGGTGATTTTGTTAGATTTAGATATGGACTACCAGAAAAAATAGGTGGTTGGGAACAGTTAACTGTAGGTCAAGAAACATTACCTGGAGCGGCTCGTTCTCAACATGCATTTACTAGTTTTAATGGTGAAAAATATGTAGCTATTGGAACATCTCAAGGATTGTTTTTATACTACGAAGAAGGTTTTTATGACATCAGTCCTTTAGAAGCTCAGATATCGGGATCAGCTACTTTTGATACTGTTCAAGGATCAGCCGAGTGCACCGTTAATTTAAGCTCTCATGGTTTATCTAATGGAAGATATGTTACGTTTAATTCAATGTCGGCTACACCTAATGGTTTTACCTCTGCCTCTACATTTACAGATGGAGCTTTTGAGATTAGAGACGTAACTAATAATACTTTTAAAATTACAGCTCCTGTAGTTGCAGTAAACCCTGGAGGATCAGGAACAGGGTCGGCTACTGTTAAACCATATGTGCTTATAGGACCAACGTTTCAAACACGTGGTTATGGTTGGGGAACATATTTATGGGGTGATACTACATGGGGCACAGCTAGAACTGTAAGCAACGTGACTCTGGATCCAGGAAACTGGAGCCTTGATAATTTTGGAGAAGTTTTAGTTGCAACTATATTCGATGGTAGAACTTTTACGTGGGATGCTGGAGCTGCAGCTCCTAGAGGAAATCGAGCTTCTACAACTACTACTAATTTTAACACTACAAACAATCCTACAGCCACACGAATATCTCTTGTGTCTGATAGGGATAGACATTTGTTTCATTTTGGAACCGAAACAACTATTGGTGATGCAACCACACAAGATCCAATGTTTGTAAGATTTTCAAATCAAGAAGATTTAAATACTTATAACCCAACAGCTACTAACACTGCAGGGTCGTTTAGATTAGATACCGGAAATAGAATTGTAGCAGCTATTCAAGGTAAGGATTATGTATTCTGTTTAACAGATCAAGCAGCTTATGTGATTCAATTTGTTGGACCACCATTTACTTTTTCTGTAAGACAGGTAGGTACTCATTGTGGCTGTATAGGTCAACATGCTGTAGCTTATGCAAATGGTGCCGTATGGTGGATGTCAGGCGAAGGAGGCTTTTTTGTATACGATGGTACAGTTAAATCTTTACCATGCCTAGTAGAAGATTTTGTATTTAGTACAGACGGAGATAATTTAGGTCTTAACTATGGGGCAGCAGATGTTGTTTACGCATCACCTAATGCTTTATATACAGAAATAAATTGGTTTTATCCAAAAGACGGATCTGAACAAATAGATAGATGTGTGACGTATAACTATTCAGAAAACATATTTACAACATCATCTTTAGCTAGAACTACATATCAAGATCAAGGTGTATACCCTGAACCTTATGCTACTGAATACACAACAACGTCAACTCCAGTGTTTGCTGCAATATCTGGTATAACTAATAAGTATGGTTCATCCCTTTACTATTGTCATGAAAAAGGTGACGATCAAGTCAATAGTTCTGGTACCACATCTATTGATGCATTTATTAGATCTGGAGATTGGGATATTACCTCACGTAAGAGCGCCTTGGGTCAGGCAACAGGAGTTGCAGACTACAGAGGAGATGGAGAGTTCTTTATGTCAGTAAGAAGATTTATACCTGATTTTAAATATTTACGTGGTAATTCTACAGTTACATTGTTCTTAAATGATTACCCTGATAATTCTCCAGTCGGGTCACCTCTTGGTCCCTTTACAGTTACAAAAACAACTGATAAGATAGACACTAGAGCTAGAGGTAGATTAGTTTCAATTAAAATTGCTAACACATCTACAGGTGAGTCTTGGAGATATGGAACCTTTAGACTTGATGCACAACCGGACGGAAGAAGATAATGATAGATAAAAGAATTAAATATAGACACGGCGGGGACACCATGGGTGGTCCTAATGATAAATCTGGTAATAAAGGCGGCAATAAAGGCGGCAATAAAGGAAATCAAAATACTAATAGAGAAAGAGGCATCATGTCTCGTGGATTGGGTCCAAAAGGAACCACTGGAAATATAGGTGGTTTTAAAGACACAGGTCCAGATAGAAGTAAAGTTAGTCAGTTTTCTCAATACGGTAAAAACGTAATGGCTCAAAGGTTAAATAAAAATTTAAGATTCGATCCTAAAACTAAAACTATGAAAAATAAATTTGCGCCGAGCATGATATTTGGTGGACTTTTATCTTTATTGTCAGGGATACCGGGCATAGGTCTTGCTGTAACTGGATTAACAAAAGGTGTTGGTTTTTTAAATGATAAACTTCAAGACCTTAGAGGTTACAACCCTGATGGAACTCCTATGACTCAAGACGATTATGAAAAAGCTAGAAGAGATAGACAAATTCAAAGTAGAATAGATAATCTTCTGGAAAGAGATAGATTAGGTAAAACTTTTAGTCAAACAAACTTGGATAGCTTAATGGGAATGACTGATAGATTTGGTAAACAGTTTTCACCAAGCACAGCGCAAAACGTTTTAACAGGTAGAGATTTAAAAGGATTTACAGAAAGTAGAATGGGAATAACTTCACCTAATGTTATTGATAGATTTACAAATCCTATTGGACCACGATCAGTTAATGTACCTACTGGTGTTCAAACTATTGATGTTGACTTACCGGGAAATAATTTAATGGCTAAAGTTTCTGTTCAAGATTTAGCTAAATTCTCTCAAATGCCAGATTTGACTAAAGCAACTGATTTTGAAACTGCTATGGATACAATATATTCAGGATCTGAAATGACACCATATGAATATGATCAATTGCAAAAAGGAAATATAACACAACCTGGAACATACGTAGGGTAATGGCAAAAGTAACAGCATATATACCTGAACCTGCACCAGAATATCAATCTGAAAACCAAAGACAGATTATTGAAGCTTTAACTACTATGCAACAACAGCTTAATTTTTCTTTTCAACAAGATTTAAAAAACGAACAGGATGCATTTAATTATTTTTTATCATGACAATACAATATAAAAACCAGGGTTTTAAACAAACTGATACATCAAAAGCTACCGTGCTTACCTGTCCTAATGATGGCACAATTATAGTTAAAAGTGTTTATGTTGCAAATAATGATGCCTCAACAGATATTTTAGTAAACATGAATTTAGTAGATGCTTCTGATTCTCTTGCTGAATTTGAATTTTTTAGAGATGATGTAGCAGCTAAGACGCAGGTAAATGCAACACCACAAGGCTTGAATTTAGAAGCAAGTGATGCTATAACTGTACAAGCAGCTACAGGAAGTAGCAAAATACAAGGTGTAATAAATTATGCTTTGATAAATAGAGAGAATGAAAACGGATAAAGACAACATATTAAAAATAGATTGCACTACAATAACTACGTGGCGTAATACTAAAACTAACGAAGTGTTTAAAGAAAAGAAAGAAGGACCTGATATAGTACAAGATGTAACTGTGCAGGTATCTCCGAAAGG
>JGI25132J35274_1000530_pt1 | contig 10196 bp, 17 predicted proteins | sample ETNvirenome_6_30_FD_35274 | JGI IMG/M metagenome (IMG submission 35274)
TTAAGTATTTCGTTTACTTCTTTAACAATTGTTTGTAGTGCTTTAATTGCGGTATCTTCAATTGACATACCTAACAATATCTCGCAGTAGGGCCGAGACTATAATATCTTCTGTTTTAAAGTGCTATAATTGATTCAAAATGACCCAAAATGCAACAAATATAGCCTTCTCATTTAATCTTTATAATAAAAAAAATTTAGAAAACAAAGCCATATGGTTGTATAATTATAATGCAAAGTGCATAAACACTGAATAGGCGCAACTTAACAAGTCCAAACCACCTAAGCATTAACAACGCATTTTAAACCGCTATATATGTTCCTACAACCATATGGTGTAGTGCTATTAGGCTTCGTGCATTTGAGTCTATTCATTTAGTCGTGAGTATGCACATTGAATTAGATTCTAACTTACTCAAAAGCCTCTATACAACCATATGGTGACGCTTTGTGTATCCCCGAAGGGTTTTCAGCCGATTATTGACCTTATTTCATCTATTTGGTATTCTAATTCTCTCACTTGTCCGTGTAGGTTAATTATTGCTAATTGCACCTTTCTTGGTAGTGTTTTGAATACCTCTGATGTCATTTTGATTTTTGTTTCCCATGCGTTTTCTAGCATTTCGATGAAATCCTTTATTTGTCTGTTATCTGACTCAATTTGTCTTTCTCTCCATTCTAGTTCCCAATCTTCCATTTCGGCTAATGATTCTTCGCTCATACTAAAACTAAATTGAGGAATTGATGTAAGGTTAGCCAAAGTCCAACCATATGGTTGCTTTGCATACCACACCCAAATGGGCATAGTGGGGTATTTTGGCATCATACCTCTTTTTCAGCCTCCTTATCCTTTACAGGCGGTGGAGACATTAGAGGGACATTACCCTCTAAATCGCCATTCCAGCGACCATCTTTGAATCCTTGCACTAAGGCTCTATATGCCTTATTACCGAACTCTTCAGCCAAAGCCTCAATAGTGGAATAAGCCCCACCTGTGCGGCCATGCGGCAGAATTACCTTGATAATCATGTCAGCGTCAGAAATACCCGCAAAAGCAGCAACAACCGCATTCTTTACAGAAGTCGCAGACAATTCGATATTTTCCGGTAGTGCCGATTCTCGACCCCTGCGGGCCATCGGGAAATCGTCAAAAGACGAACCAATAGACCTAATAGCAGTCCAATATGTGCTTCTCAGTTCATCGTCATTACAATTGTTTCCAAGCATTATGGATAATTCAATTGCTTTGCCGTTGTCACCTCTATCCTCTTCATTTAGCCACAATGTGACCTTTCCTGTGTTTATTCTCCAATTCTCTTCTTTCATGTTAATTCACCCCGAATCAATATGTGCCTCAATACCCCACTGATGCAATAAACATATTTTGGGGCGTTTAAGGTTGTAATTAAACAAGCGCAAAGCGATTACAACCATATGGTAATACTTTGTTAAGACCCGAAGGCCGGATTACATCCTATATTGCTCTATTACGGATAAAAAGAACTCTTTTTTGAAATTGGAGTTATCTCGCTCGAACATTTCAACGAAGTGGCTTATTGTGTAGTCGCTTGCGTCTGAATATGCCAATGTGTGCGCTATTGCGTAATAGTGTCTTCTTTGGAACTTGCTCATTTTATCATCTCCTTTTGTTCTTGTATCATTTCTTTTATTTGGCGTAGTGCGTAAGTTTCGCCTCTTTTGAAGGCTTGTTTGCATAGCATCATTGAAATCGTTTTGAATGATTCTTCTGTTAATGCGTCAAATGCTTCCGCTACCATTTCGATTTGGTTGTTTAATGCGTCTATTGCTTCTTGTGGTAGTGTTGATTCTGCCATATTAAGCGTATTTTGAGGAATATTAGGGTTCGTGCTACAAAGCAGCCTTACCATATGGTAATGCTTTGTTATACCCTAAATGGGCGGATTACATCCATTTTTCGATGTCTGCCATGTTGTCGAATACCATCCTTTCATCTCCTAATGCTTCTTCTAATCCGGTGAAGATTTCATCCATCATTAGGCCCATTACTGCATCTAAGGTGATTTTCGCACCTTCTTCAAATGCAATTAGATTTACCATCGCTGGTTCATCCGGTTGGCTGAAATCGGTTTTCAATGCTTCACCAAATCTCTCTTTCAAATGCTGGCCCATTATGTCTCCGAAGGAGTCCAAAGTTATTACACATTGTCTGCACATGATTAACCTATTTCGATATATTCAGATAAGGTTGCAGCAAAGCACAACCATATGGTATTGCACTTTGTCAATACCTTATTCAAAAAAAATTGTAAAAAACTAAGCAAGGCGACAAAGGGACAGTGACTAATCAGAATTGTAATTGATATTGTTATTAGTGTGTCCTTTGTCGGTTGCACCGCCAATTATCGCCCTATTATGATTAAGGACTTATGGGGATTCATCGTTGAAGAAGAGGTGGCATAGTGGATTGACTACCACTAAAACGGATGCAATTGGGTTGCACTCACTTTGGTAACTTCCGTTCTCAGAAGCCCGTTTGCTATTGTTATCCAAGTCAAGAGTTAATTGACTCCCCTTTTGAGGTTCAAGGACTTTCATAGAGCCAAATGCTTACAGATACCTGCATCACACTTGGATATGTCACACCACATGAAACAATACACCTTAACCCGCTACCAATGGGTTATTCGGTCAATGCCTGCTGGTTCATGACTTCCAGCAATAAAACTTATTTTGCGGCATTTAAGGTTGTTCTGTTCAAAGTATCACAACCATATGGTATTACTTTGTTATGCCACATATAATAATTATATGGGCGACAAGGGGATAAAGAGGGCATCAACCCTCAGTTTCCTCCTTATCATCACTTTCAGCCTTTACAGGGCGTGGGGTGATTTGTGGCACATTACCATCCATTTCAAGGCCATCCCATCTTTTGTCTTTGATGGATTGTAGCATGTAGGTATGTGCTTGTTTGCGGGAATTAGCAACCAAGTCACCAAATGTCCCGAAAACGCCTCCTGTTCTGCCATGTGGAACAATCACAGATAGTAGTATTGCGTGGTATTCAGTAGGGATTGCATTCAAAGCCGCTACAACTGATTCCTCCACAATTCCAACATTCGATAGTTGTTCTTCTGATAGAGAGGATTCCCTGCCTCTTCGGGCCGCTGGGAAACCATCCATAGTTGAACCAATTGAACGNATTGCTGTCCAATATGTTGAACGCAAATCNTCATTATCGCAGTTATCTCCCAATTGTAGGGATAACATAACCGCAGTTAGGTTATCACATGGTTCTTGATTTTCAGCCCATGCTCGCACTTTGTTTGTGTTTATCTTCCAATTCTCAATCTTCATTTTATCAACTCCATTTGAGGTGTTTGCGCCTTTTTATCCCCTTGACGCAATAAACAAATCTGGAGGCGTTTGTATAGGGTTTAGACAAAGTAAAACCATATGGTAATGCTTTGTGACACCTTATACCCTAAAAATGCGTTTTATTCTTCTTCTGAGGGCCATAATGGTTGTCCGGTGATTATTGACTTAAAATTAGATGGAAAGCCGCTTGATATAACCAATAACTGTTCTAATTTGTGATTTTCAAGTAATATCTCTTTGATATATTCCATTATCTCTTCATATCGCCACCATTCCATTTCATAGCCTATTCGGGTTTCTCCTATCCAATCTATGTAATTGAATACATTGTCGAAGTCCTTCATCTCTTTGTGTTTGAATGCCCATCCTGATGATGTTAATTCCCAATTCGGGCTACCTTCATATCGGCACATGCAATTTAATGTGGTATATGGTGGCAATCCCGCTTTTTCTCTGCTTTCGTTGTTTCTTTTGTCATCTTCCAAACATTTTGGACAATCTGTTGGTATNCCGAAATTGATGCTCATTCTTGTNCACCTCCNAATATTGCTGGTTTTGAATCTGAAATTGTGTATTCGATTTTGAAGCCTCCCAACGCTAAACTTACCAATTGCATGTTCAACATGGTTTTCATATCTTCTTTGTTATCTGCCCAAAAGTGGGCGGTTTTATCCACTATCATGAAGTCTGTTTTTCCTTTTGGCATCTTTTTGTCACCTCTTCTTCTTCTCTAAAGTGCCACGCTCAGAAAATTCTGAAAATAATCCGAGAATCTCGGAAAATTATCGGTATGGTTGATAACAAAGCCAACCATATGGTATTGGAAATTAAACGGCTAAAGAGAGAGTATTTCCTAATCAGTATATAATGGGTGTCTTTCTTAACGACAAAGAAATGTTACGGTAANNCATAGACTGAATATATGGGTTNATTTCAATTGACCTTATATTAATAATTATATTATATCAATATAATATATTATATTATAATAAAGTAAAGCATCTGTCTCACGAAATTTTTCCAATGAGATGAGATAAGTTTCCAAATAATGAAGGACTTGTGTTACACAAGTAAGAATATATTTTAATCTATCTCATATATCTCATATCTCATCTATCTATCTATCTATCTATTATTATTTACATAACTGTATAGATACAGGTAGGTTATAACCCTCTTATTTCAGAACACTTATGGGTAGTATGAGAGAGAAATATACTAAGGGAGACATGAGATATGAGACACATGAGATTCATTTACGGTTTCTAATAGTATCTTCATACTTATGTTTCATAAGTGACAATTTTGTCAAATCTCATTGAAAAGAGACAGGTCTGAGACACATTATCAATGAGACAAATAACATGCTTTCACACGCAATTCATTGTAACGAAATAAATAGAATAGGCTTTGTTGAAAGTATTGATTCTAATTACTGTTACAGGGCAGGGAGGTGAAAATGAAGGCGGCTGCTGTGTTGAACAAAAGTAAATGTTGTAATGCGGCAAGACCCCTTTATATACCCCAAGAATTGTGCAAGTTTGGCCCAAAATAAGCGGCCACAACTAAACAAAAAGGAGAGATAAAAATGGATGATACAACATGGAATAGCCTCGTAATCGAGGTCAACGAATATCTTGAAGCAGACCAAACCTTAGATGCGGGACTTCGACAAGTAGTCGAACTAAACCTGCAAATTGGAACAAACAACCCTAGTGAGAGAGATGCGGCTATGGGCGCATTGAAGGCTCTATTGAAGGGTCGTGACGGAACACCTTTCAGAAGGGGTCAGAAGTCAGCAGTTCCAGCAAGCGTTAGAGTTGCTATTGACAAGATTTGCGGTGTAGTTGAAGAAGCGGCAATTGGTTATTACAACCATGATGCAGTAATTGGTGCTATTACACTAAAGCACATCAAGTCCGGTGGAGGCGTTTATGACGGTTCTTCGGATTACGCTTCAGCGGTAGTAAAGAGAACACGAAACCAACTTGGTAAGATGTTCAAAGACGGTTCTTGGGATGGTTCCCTTGAAAGCCTTCTTTCTTCCGAAACTAGCGAAGAAACACTTTAAGCAGTTAATCTTTAACTAATTAAAGCGTATAACGGCTAACACCGTATTTTGCCCCTCATCATTCTTCGGAGTGGTGGGGGGCTTTTTTTTATTTAATCTTGCCCTCATTTCGACTTATAGGGCGAAGGTTAGGGGGGGTCGAGTCACTTATGAATGCACCGAGCGAAGGTTATTGCTCAAGTGAATGTATTGACATGCTTTACAGTCTATCAAGTAATCTTTCTGATTTGCTTTTATTCACTACGGGTAACTTTTCTCATGTCTTGCATGAATCTCATATAAAGTAAGGGAAAAAATTGACTTTCACACATGGGATACGATAACGCATAAATGGGCGACAAAGATGTAATGACGGTTAATCTAGTAATAGATTAATGCAGTCTTTTGTAAGTCGTTATCGTGTCCCACCTTCATATTCACAGGTTTGCCACTAAAAACAGAAACAACTCCCCAAACAACGGCTAAGGTAGTTCATGTTACTATTATCTGTTTTCCTGAGAAACTCACATTCAAACTAAATCACTTTGTAAAAAATTACACAAAATCGGTGTCTGAAAAAGTAGGCATCCGATGTTTTACCAATCTATAATAAAAATAAAAGGAGTGAAAAACATGATAACAGGAACAAAAGAACAAGAAGCAATATGGAATGCAATAGCAAATACAGAATCTCATGTATTCGTAAATGCTGGCGCAGGGACAGGAAAAACCTTTACAATTGTTGAAGGTGCTAATAGAATCGGTAATCTAAAAGCCGCTTTTCTGTGCTTTAATAAATCCATTCAGACTGAACTAACTGAAAGACTACCTAATGATGTGGAAGCGAAAACATTTCACGCATTTGGTTTTGCTGCAATTAGAAATGCAGGGATTAAAACAAGAGTAAACAATAGAAAACTACATGATATAATTAAACAACTGCTTGGTGCTGATTATTATACTACACCATTGGCTAAGTTGGTATCTCTAGTAAAGGGTTCTCTAATTGATGGTAAAGATGTATCTAACATTAGAAAAATCATTGATAAGTTTGATATTCAATTTGAATCAAGCCGTGAAGAAATGTTAGCAATTCAGTCTATTCCTGCAATTCTTAATATTTGCAGAACAGAAACTCATCACATTGATTTCGATGATATGATATGGATTCCATTAGTTAATAACTATCCTTTGCCTCATTACGATATTATGTTCGTTGATGAAGCACAGGACTTCAATGAATCACAAAGAGAATTGATTAGTCGTTGCGTAAATGGTGGCCGATGTATCATTGTCGGTGACAAAAATCAAGCGATTTATGGATTTAGAGGCGCAGACTCAAACTCAATTAAGATGTTTGAGGAAAGACTTTCACAGGGCGAAAGAGAAATAGCCCATTTTCCTCTAACAATTACATGGCGTTGTCCAATGGCAGTTGTTAAAGAAGCAAATAGATATGTATTAGAGTTTAATGCACATCAAAATGCACCAATGGGAACAGTTAATGAAAATTCACCGTTTAATCCTCAAAGAAACGACATGGTTCTATGCCGATANAATGCACCATTAGTTAGTGCTTTCTATGATTTAATTAGTCAAGGTAAATCAGCATACATTCTTGGTCGAGATATGACTAAAGGATTAATCAATGCAGTAAATAAAATTACTAAGAATAAGCATATGGGAGTTGAAGAGTTTTGGGGATTATTCCAAACTGACTTTGAGTTTAATTATGCTAGACTACTTGATGATGGTAAAGATAATCAAGCATTTGCTTTAGAAGATAAGAAAGATTGTATCAGTATCTTTGTTAAGAGAGCAACAACTGTTGGAGGAATCATTGAAGAAATTAAGAGAGTATTTGATGGTAATGACAATGGAGAAATTATGTTATCAACTGTTCACAAGGCTAAAGGTCTTGAGGCTGATAATGTTTATATTCTAGCGACAGAAAGAATGCCACACCCGAAAGGCAATCTTGAGGAAAACAATATTTGTTATGTCGCTATTACAAGGGCTAAAAAGAATTTATTCTATTGCGGCCCAAAACCGGGAAAAATAGGAGGAGTTTAATATGAATGAAAGAATAGAAAGAGTAAATAACCTTTTGAATATATTTTGTAAAGACCAATTAGAAGAAGAATATCTATCTGAAAGATGGGTAAATAATTTAACTCTTCTTCAAAGTTATTCAACAGAATTATTAGAATTATGGGAGAGGATGGAATGAATAAAGAACAAACAGTTGAAGAGTTTATAATTGAATTATTAGTGCAAGAACACGGCAAACTAAGAGATGAAGTTAGTCCTGAATTAAGACATAAAAACTTATGTGGTTCACTTGAAGCCATGACTGAAGCACATGCGGCTTTTGTTGATAATCCTAGTTTTGTTAATTGGAATATAATGATTACTGCTATGGCTACATATCAGTGGTGGATGCAAAAGAAGGTGGAATAATGCTGGAAGATATTTTAAGATATTGTGGATATAATAATGCTTTTGATTTAATCAATAATCATTATGATGAAGATGATATGGCCCATCTATTGATGGACTTAATCAATAGTCCTGAAGATGCAGTTGATTTTGTCAAAGAAACAGTTGAAGAAATAGCCGAACAATATTACGATTGGAAAGACATGGGAAAGATTCAAGCGGATGCAGATGATATGGCTTATGCAAAATATAGAGATGGAGATGATTAAATGAATTATGAAGAAATACAAGAGTATTCTAAATTAGAATTAGTTGATATAATTGAAACATTAAGAGCACAACTTAGAGATGCCACAGATTTACTAAATGATTGTGGGTATGAATTAATAGATGGTGTTTGGAGAGATATGGAATACTATCCTGATGATTTGGAGTGATTAAAATGAATGGAAACTTAATAACAATAAAAACAATGAATTGTAAATGTGGAATAAGTGTAAAATATAATGCTGAATCAAGCGTTAGTTTTGTGGATGCTCATAGAGCATTGACTGAAAAATGTATATGCGAGGGATTAGAATGATAAATTGGCAAGAACAAGCAATAGAGTATCTGAAAGAATACGGTAATGATGACTCTTATATCCCAGAATGGGTTGAGAGTCTTGTTCCTATTTATTATTATGATATTATGCAAGAAGGCATTAGACTAGAAGTTTATCATGCCACAATACGAGAAAATGACACAGACCAAAAGATTTGGGAGTTATTTTCAAAGATTATCTATCAAGTTTATAGTGCCGAGTTTTATGGGGCTTATTTTGAACAATTAGAATTTATGGAGGAAGAATAATGGGATATAGAAGCGAAGTAATAATAGTAACAGAAGTTAAGAATAAACTATTGATTAAAGCAATAGAAGAAGGTCAAGGACAACCTGATAGCCAAGAACAAATGTTTATTAAAACATGGGATGGAGAAATAACAGAAGTTATCAAATATGAATTTGAGGATGTTAAATGGTATCCTAATTATAAATATGTAGCGGATATTATGGGATTTATGAGCATAATTGAAGATGAAGATAGTTACGGTTTTATTAGGATTGGAGAAGATATTGAAGATGTTCAAATTGAAGGCTATCCATATAGATTGGGAGTATTGTTTAATAGAAATTTTGAGTTTGCGGCAGAAGTAATTGACCCTCATCAAGAGAAATTCACTGAATATATAAAAGGAGATGATATTAAATATAAAGGTGGTTATCACGATGGATATAACCACTTTGAAGAAGAATGATTCCAATATGCTATTGTCTGTGGTCTTGCCGACCGTTTGTGCTTAGGTATTAAAACAATAGCGATATATTGGTTCAGTGTGCTGAAATACCCAGCGATACACTGAAATGAGGTTTGACCGGTAAAAAGAATAAAGTGTTTCATTGGCATTTGTTACAGGGGTTGCTTGGCGGTTATCGAATAACAAATGCTTTTCACCGAATCAAGGGGGATTTGTTATCCTCCTTTTCTTTTCCTCAATTGGGTTTTCCGGCTAAAAACAACAAATCCTAGTTCATGTTTGTAAATACGCATAACAGCATGTCATACGGATAGTAGCCCTTTCATAACTATGAGTTGTTTTCCCACCCCTTTTAGGTGATAATATGATTAATTGGATTAAAAAGTTCTTTGTAACAGAAAAAGAGCAAGCAAAACCCAAGTGTTTTATTTGCGGTCTTGGTGCAAAGTATCATATGTTAATTGAATTTCAGACAATGGAATTAGAAGAAATAGATAATAAAATATTAATAAAAATATGTAGTGGTTGTTATGACAATGTTAATGAAAGATATAATCCCAAAGACGAACCACCGGTTATACAAGCCGGAGTATTTGAGGCGCAGTTGGGATATGGAAGAAAAAAGAAAAAGAAGTTTTAAGGCTTTAAGAAAGGCTGGTATTGCGCCATATAAAGCATACCAAATATCAATAAGGGAGATGAAAAAATGAATATATTTGCACTATCAAGAAATCCAAGAGATGCGGCTGAACAAATGATTGACAAGCATGTTGTTAAAATGCCAACAGAAACTTGTCAAATGTTGCATACTAACATTTTATTTATGCAATATTTCAAAGAACATCGTGAAATACCTAGTTTAGCACAACTTAAAGCATTTCATCGTGAGATTGGTTCGGAATTAATGAAGCCAGCGATGCTAAATCACCCCTCAACCATTTGGGCAAGGCAATCTAGAAAGAATTTCAAATGGCTTTTTCAGCATGGAACATGGCTTTGCAGGGAATATTCTTATCGTTATGAGAAAAGACATGGTTCTGAAATAAGAAT
>JGI25132J35274_1000531_pt1 | contig 10189 bp, 5 predicted proteins | sample ETNvirenome_6_30_FD_35274 | JGI IMG/M metagenome (IMG submission 35274)
CTATCGGTTCGGTTGGTTTTTCTGTTACTGTTGGTTCAGCTTTTTGTTCAACTTCCTCTTTTACTTCCGACTTTGGTGTGTTTTCACTTCCGACTTTGGCAGTTTCTTGTTCTTGTTTTGCTTGTTCTTGTTTTGCTTGTTCTTGTTTTGCTTGTTCTTCTTTACGTTTTTCAGCAAATGATTTAAGTTGTTCTACTGCATCATCAAAGTATTCATTAAGATACTCTTTTACTTCTTCTAATTTTTCTTTATTTTCTTCACTATCATCTGAATTAACTTCTTCAGTAGCTTTTTTTACCTTGTCTTGTAAATCAATTATTGTATCAACTCTTTGTTTTAAAATTCTTGGTAATTCGACTTCGTTAAGTCCTAAATCATTAATTGTGTCTTGAATATTCATATTATTTAATTTTAATTATTACAAATTTAAGTAATTTTATTCTATAAAATAATTTTATTTATTTTTTTATGCTTTTGCTTGTATTACAATCCATTGTGTACCATCAGACCAAATCTGAATACCATTAAAAGCTTTGCTAATAACATAATTAGCGTTTCCATCAATCGTTTCTCCCCCTTGTGGTGTTACTAAAACTCTTGTACTTGCACTAACTGTTTGGTCATTTACAATTCTTATTATTCTATATGGGTTTTGAGTGGCAAGTGGAATATATAAAGTAAAATCTCCCGAACCACCTACAAAAGTAATTTCTATTATATCAGTATTTTCTGAAAAATAAATATTATCCCCCGAACTTGCAGTAATTTTAGTAGGAATATCAGTAGAGTCATATCCAAACCCTTGTGGATAAAACTTTTGAATTTTACCATTAATGTCTTTTGTATAATAACTCCCAGTTGTAGGGTCTTTATACAAAGCTAATGCGTTCCCTCTTGGAGAAATTACATTTTGAGGTTTAGTAACTGTTACTGCCATTTACTTTTTTAAAATTAGATATGTAGCTAATCCACCACCAGCTAAAATTAAAAGCCACATATAATCTTTTTTCTCTGTTACCTTTGGTTCGGCAGTTGGTTTTGGTTTTGGTTTTGGTGTTGGACTTGGTTTTGGTTTAGCTTTACTTCCACCATAACTTCCATAAGCTGATTTACCACTTGCGTACAATTCGTGTATATCAGTTGTTGATATTTTGTTCGTTAGCTTACGCAACTCCTTGTTAGACAAATCATATCCTCTTTTAGCATATTTTTTAATTCTTTTTACTGCACCAATAGGATTGACTAAGCTATTTACTTGAAGTTTTTTATTTTTCAAAGCATATATAAATCTTTCATCAAAAGAAACTCCATTTCTATCAACAGTACCACAACAAACTGTGTAATCAAAGTTTGCAACTGTTTCTTCTTTTGTTGGATAAAAAGTTTTTACTAAATCTACTTCATAATTAGGGCATTTAAACTTAACAGAGTTTTGCTCATCGTATTGCATAACACCTTTTGAGGAAAAATGCTCAACTGCTTTATCAAAACTTTCTTGGTTAGGAAAATAAATATCTATATCGCCATTTATTTTTCCTTTTGTAAAAGCATCTGCAACCGAACCACCAGCTATCCAAAACTCAATATCTTTTGGCATATCATTAATGATAAGCTTATCAAAATATTTTTTTACTTGTTTTGGATGATTTAACACCACTATCTTTTTATTATTTTTTTCATCTAAAAGGTATAAGTAGTAAAGACCACCAACTATTGCAGAATATAATAAGATTTGCTTCATAACTATTTACTTTTTTTCATCATCATTGTTGCTCTCTTTACTGCGTCTTGCCATTTTTCGCCATCTTTACGAATAGCTTTTGCAAGTGTCATAGGGGTTTTACGTTTTTTGCGATTACCCTTATCCATAGTTTTTACTCGACTATATTTTCTACGACCCTTTTTCTTTTCCATAGCTTCGCTTTCATCCCTTCGGTCTTTATAGTTTTGTTGTTTTTTTGAACGCTTACCTTTAGTGTTTCCTAAACTTTCATCAAGTTTGTCATTGTACCCTTGTGTTTTACCACCTTTAGCCATTTTTTGTTGCTCTCTATAAACTTTACCAGCAACTTTTTTACCTACTTCCATAGCTTCTTCCCTATCGTATGTTTTACCATACTCTTTTTGGAATTTTTTAGGTACAGACTTGCCTTCATATCGTTTAGCAACTTTTTTAGCCAATCCATCGAAACCAATTTTACCACCTTTAGCCATTAGTTTATCTCCACTTACTGAACTTGTGTATATGCTAAAAAGACCATTATCATCTTTTTTTATTTTTACAACCTTGTTGTATTTCTCAAAAATTTTGGCACTTTGTTCAGCACCTTGTTTGTCTAAATTTGACATTTGTAAATGAGGTGCATCAATCTCCCCACCTTTAGCAAAGTATGTTAATTCATCATCTTTATCAATATATTGGTCTGCATCTTTATCAGTTTTAACTCTGTTGTTTAACTCCCATTCATACGCTTCTTCAAATGTGGTAGGTGTGCCATAATCTCTACCTAATTTCTCATTGTAAAAATCGTCATCTTGCATCAATTCCATTTCAACTAAAAAATCAGCAACCCTTTCTCTTTTATCACTTACCATACCACCTTTAGCATATTCTTGTACTAAAACTAATGTACCAGCATTTTCCCAATCCCAATAAGAATTGTACTTATCAGCAATAGCTTCTAACCTTGCATCTACATACAAGGGTTCGTAAAACTCTCCGTAATAATCTGAAAATTCATCGCCTTCCTCTGACGAAAGTTTTATTTGACCTTCTCTTTCATATACATAAGGGGGTCTTTCAGTAATTTCGCTTTTAATTTCTTCAATTTCAGCTATTATATCTGAATTTTTTTTTTTGGTCATACCACCTTTAGCCATCACACTATCTTCAAAACGAAGATTTTGTGCTTCCAAAAATGCTTTTTGTTCTCTTAATCCTTCTCTATATCTTAATTCTTTTTCAGAGTTTTGCATTGGAGAATTTAAGTATTCATCTATATCTGCAATCATCAATTTGTTTACCTCTATTAAACTATTTTTTTTACTTGTAGTTAATCCACCTTTAGCTAATTTCTCTATGCTTCTTATACCATTTGCTTTTTGTTCCCCTCTATTAAAATCTTCAATGGTTTTATAGTCAGTATCAAAAAACTCATTATGTTCCTCTATAAGTTCCATAACTTCTTCTTTGTTTAAATACTGTGTAGCATCTTCATCATCAGACTCACGATATACATATCCACCTTTAGCATATCCGTGTGGTGTTGGGTATGCTGGATTATACGTTTGAGCATAGTATTGGTGTACTCCTTGTGGTAAAGTGCCACCCATAGCAAATAAATCTACTTCATTCATTGTACCAGTTTCGCCTACAAGTCCAGCTTGACCGAAAACACTTGGCACAGTACCACCATATTCGTATTTTTTAAGTAATGTATCAATTTCTTTTTTCAAAGACATTAGATAAGCTTTAGCGTTGTTTTTATCAACCTTCGCTAATTCTTTGGCAGTATCAGTAAATAGTTTTTTGTTAGACCTTACTGCCTTTGTAACAAGTGAACTAATTTTTTTCTCAACTTGTTTTTCAGTTTTAGATGTTTTTTCAATCTTATCAACTTCTTTATCAATCTTTTTGACAACTTTTTCAGTAACAGTATCTAAAGTAGCTTCTACATTTTTTTCAGTAGTACCTTGAATTACCTTACCTTCTTTTTTGAGTTTTGTAGTTCTCTTTTTAGCTTGTTTCTTTTGAGTTGTGGCTTTTTTCTTTTGAGTGGCATCACTACTTTTTAATGCCTTGTATTGCTCAATAATTTTCTCACATTCTTCTAATGTTTTACCAGTTCTTTTTTTGATTTCTGCCTTCTTTTTTTCTAAATCAGACATTTTGCTTGTCGTTTTTTTTGTAGTAGTCTTTTTAACTGGTGCTTTTTTTGAAGTAGTTTTTTTCGTAGTAGTAGTTTTTTTACTTTCTGAAAATGAATCTAATACCTCTTGTGCAGATTTCTTTTCTGCTTCCGTACTTTGTTCATCATTAATGATAAACTCCATCAACTCTCTATCTTCTTTGCTTAATGTTGCCATATAACTTTACTTTTAATACGAAAAATCAATCTAAAATCAAACAAAATTAGTGATTTTTTTAGGTTTATACTATTTTTTATACTATTTAATAATTATTATTTTTTGTAACAATTTTATTTTTTTAACTCTTTCAACTTCTCTAACGCTTTAACCCTCATAGCCAAACTTTTATCTTTTGGCTTAAATTTAAGCAATCGTTTAAATGCCTTAATTCTTGTGTCAAGTGTAGATTCTGTTTTTTTAGTTTTTTGTTTAACTTCGTCTTTTGTCTTTATGCCTTTTTTCTTTGCAGTAAATCTTTTCTCGAATTTTGCCCTATCCTCTTTTGACAAAGATTTAAAAGTAGGTGTTTTTCTTAATTCAGTAATTGTATCAACTGTTTTTATCAATTCTTTTTGTGATAGAATAAGTAAATACTCATTACCAAAATAATCTGAATTTACACTTTCAAATTCTTTTGCTCTTTGAATATAAGTCGATGGCTTTCTAATCCCAGCTTTTTTCTCGTTTTCTATTTTTTCTTTAATAAGATTAGATGCTTCTTGTAAATTTTCTTCATCGTTCAAAGCTTTTTGTTGCACTTCTAAATCAGCAATAATATCTGTGTACTCTTGGATTTTTGCGTTCAACTCGTCTAAACTATTTATACCTAATGGTCTAAGGTTATTTTTTTCAAAAGTTTCTATTTTTTTGAATGTAAGTGGCATATCAATATTCCAAAACTTAACATAACGACCATATTGATTTTTGTCTTTAAATGCTTGGAAGTTATCTATACCATTATCTGTTAATTTTTGCTCATAACCTTTCAAATCTTTTGAGTTAAATGTTATTTTTAAATTACTATTGAAATCGCCAATATGTTTACCAACTCTACCTTGCATACCATAAAAAGAGTCATCTCTTTCATCTTGATAATTAGCCAAAGCAAATAATTTACTTTTGTCTTTAGTAAATGGGTTAAATGGCTCTAAATCAACTTTTTTACCATCTTTAAGTCTAATTTTATTAGATGGAATATCCTCTACAACATCTACTTCAATATCAATATCATAGGTATCATCTCCATTATCACTATCTATCACACCTTCTTTATCTCCTCTTTTTGTAGAGAATATAACTTTATCGCCTTTTTTAATTTCTTCTTCAAATTTAAAATTAGGTGGGTAAGAAAATTTTTGTTCCCTATGAAATTCTACAATTTTTTCTATTAAATCTTTTACATCATAGTTTAATAAAGCATCTCTTTCACTATCTGACATATCACTTAAATCTTTCCTATTCGCTACATCATATAAATCTCTGCCCATTTCTCCCTCTCCTACGACTGCATCATTTAATTCTCCTCTTGTTGCAGTATCATATTTATCGTATGCTGGTGTATTTGCAAATGCTTCTTTTTTCAAAAATGGAAGTGGAACTAAATCGGGTCTAAAAGTTTGTAGATACATATATTGCTGAAATGGTATGTTATCTTCCATTGTACTACCATAACCTAATACAAACCTTGAATTTAAGTCTTTTACTTTGTCATATTGAGAAACAAAATTTGTTAAAGAGTTTTTTTGTATTTGATTGTCATTAATTTTTTCGTCTAAATCTTTAACCTTATCATCAACTTCTAATTTTGCAAGTGTTAATGGGTCTGTAATTAATTCATACTTTAATTCCGATGGGTTAAAATCTTGGGTATTTAATTCATTCGTTTGCCCATCATAATTCCAAATTTGATTAATACGTTCAGTTTTTTCCTCTAATTTTTGAAACATAAATATATCCATTGAGTTTTCCATCAATGGTACAACTATTCTAACATTATCGAATCTATTTCCTTGTCGCCAAATACGACCCTCTAATTGTGTATTATCAGTAGGGTTAAAGTCAATATATAAATTGTAAAGCGTAGAAGCATAAAATTGTAAATTCATTCCCTCTCGTATTGAACTACTACCAAAAATAAGCTTACATCTTTGTTCATCTGATATATTTACATACTCTTGTAAATCTTCGTCAAATTTTCTGCCTAAAAAAGCATCTTGAACATCTGATTTATCTTTTTGTTTCTTTTTTCCAATTTTGCTTTCAGTTCCAGTTATATAACCAACTTCATTTTCAGCATAACCTAATTCATTGACTGCATAATCAACTAAAAGTGGAAACGCATCAGTACCGAAATCCATATATACAACTTGCCCACTTTGAATAAGTCCATTTTCTTTTTCAAAATTAATTACTGACTTTATACATTCAAAAGCATAAAGCATTTTTGGAGATGCTTCTACAAATTGTTTGTAGGTAGGGTCTGTTTTAAAACCACTACAAGCATATAAGTATGGATTTAAAGCTAATTGTCTAAAATATGTAAGGCATTGTAAAGAACGAACACCAGCCGATTCGTTTGGTGCTTCTTTTTCTAAGTTTGATTGATTTAAAGTTTGGTCTGATTCATCTTTTTTCTGCTGGGCAGATAATTTTTCTGCTTTTGCTTTTAATTTTCCATACTTTGTTTCATTCATATTTTCTCCCAAACACAAATCCTCAAAGTCTATACCAGCACCCATTGAATCTTTACCCTTTGCATAATCTTTTAGTCTTTCAGCTAAGATTATTTGATTTTCTGACATACTTAAAGTAGTAGAAATTTTATTTTTCTCTGCTACTGGGTAATTAATACCATTTTTCATTATATTTCTAAATGGAAGTACAATTTTATTTGGTCTTTCAACTAATTTATCTTCATCTTCTCTACTCTTTTTATCAATCATATTTCTAATAATATTCTGCATAGCAACAACATTATTAAAACCAACAAAAACTTGTTTTCTAACTGGTTGTAATTGAGTATTAATTGTTAATTGTGTTTGCATATCTGCAAAAGTGTCAAAAAAGCTTTTTAAAGAATTAAAGCCAACTTCTTTTAGATTGTTGTAGTTAATAAAAGAAAGCATTGAATATATCTCTAATGGACTATTCGTAAAAGGTGTGGCAGTTAATAATAAACAGTTACCAGTTTTAGCTTTTGATTGTATATATTGAGTAATAAAAAATAACTTTATAGCCATTTTAGATTGAACACCACCACTAATTTGATAAGGGTGTCTTTCTCTGCTTACTCTATCTGATGTTTGTTCAGTTTTAGCTTCGCCTTTTACTGATGTAAACAATTTTTTAAAGTTATGTGCTTCATCAACTGCGACAAAATCAAAGTTTGTGCTTGGGTCGTCTATTTCAACAACACCACCAGCTTTGGCTTTGCCTATCATTTCATAATACTTTTCTCTTTGTTTTTCTTTTTGCCTTGCAGATAAATTTCCGTTATCCTCTGCTAAAATTGAAGCAATACGACTATAAAATTCAGTATCAAAATTACTACTAAAGCCCATATTGTCTAAAGCATCGTAAGTACAAATTGATATAGACTTATCGGTAATTTTACTTCCTTTATCTAAAAAGGTTTCTTTGGTTTGTTTGTCTTTATTTAAAGATAAATTATAAAGTGTGTTTACTTTATATTGTTTACCTAATATCTTTGTTATTTCTTTTGAGAATTGAGAGTAAACTTGTTTAGGTACAATAATTAAAGGTCTTTTAGTCATACCTAATTCCATAGCTTGTGCAATAGTAAATATACTACACCAAGTTTTTCCAATACCAACACCATAAGCAAACAAACAACTACCCCTCATTAACCAGTATGCAATCGCTTGTCTTTTTTCGGGTCTTATATCATTTACAATTCCTTCTCCAAAAAAACGAGTAAATCTAAATCCAATAGGCACTTTAGAAGTGTCATATTCAACAGTAGAATTATAGGTGGTATTCCACTCTATTTCTATTCTTCGTCTATCTTCTTCACTAAGATTATCAGCTAAAAATTGTCCGAACAATCTATCTCCATTTTCTTTTGCATATCCTTGCAATCGTGTCCATTGTTCTTTACTTAAATCTTTTGGTCGGCTTCTTTGATTATAATAAATTGCAATAATTTGTTGAGCAGACATTCCATTTCTGTAAATTATCCCTCTTTCTTTCGCACTATTTGGACTTCCAGCATCTCTAAGCCAAAGTAAAAATCCTTCTGCTAATGAAAGCTTACTGAATGTGTGCCTTTTGTTGTAGCTTACATCTGTCTTTCCAAAATCAATTTTTTTAAGTTCTCCATATTGAGTATAACTACCTTGTGCTTGAACTTGTCCATCTTCAACAGATTTAAACTGTCGTCTATTTCCACCATATCTTTCAAATGTACTATACCCACTAATTGTAGTTTTTTTGGCAAACTTACTACTTAGTAATATTTTTAATCTTAAACTTTCTACTGGATTGTCAAGAGTTAGATATTTACTTTTTACATCAACATAAACTTCATTAAGCAATTCTTCTGCAATATTGTATGCCTTATCTCCATAATTTTCAATGTATTTTTCTTTATTTAGTTGGAGTTTAGAAAATTTAGAAGAAATGTTACCACTTAAAAACAAAAATTTAGGTTGCATTTCAAAACTTTCAAAGTCGAAAAATAATTCTCCCTTATCAAACATTTCTTGAATAGTGAATTTGCCATCATATTTTTTAAATCCACCTTGTATTTCTTTTCCAGTTTTTCTTTTAAGATAAACTACAAAGGCACATTTTTCTATATCTGAAATTCCTTTGTTGTAATCTCTATCAACTTCATCAAAAGTGTATAATTGCTCGTCAAGTGTGCCATCATCTTCGGCTTGAATAAGACTTACTAAATCTTTTTTATCCTCAACTAAATTAGCTTCGGTTGTTTCTTTTTCTTCATAAGAAATAGTGTTAGGTGTTACTTCCTCTGAACTTTCACTTAATCCAAAATCGTTAGCTACCTCAACTCTATAATTAGGGGTTTCAATTTTATCTAAAATATCTTTTTCTCCTTTTAAAACTTTTACAACTTTACCGAACTTTGATTTGGTTTCAACATAATTTCCTAATACCTTTTCGGGGTTTCTTTCATAAAAATTATCCCAATTATTTTCTTCTTTGTCTGTTTCACTTAATTCTCCTATAACACCACCTTCTTTAAATTGATTGTAACTTGTTCCAATAGGTCTTAGACCATAAGGTACATTGTCTAATCCAAAATCAAAAGTCCAACCTAAACTTTCTAACTTTTTTTCAAGTTTAAAAGTTTCATTATAATCTTCTAAATCTTCAATATCTAAAATTATATTATATACATTTTCGGGTAATAAATCATACCTTTCAAAATAATCTATTGAAGGGTCATAAGTAACTAATTCTTCACTATCTACTCTTAACCAACTTTGATTTCTTAAATCTGATTGTGTTATATTTTTCATACTATTCAACTATATAATTTGGGTTTAGTTGTCTTTCCATTTCCATAATAGCAAAACCAACTTTATTTCCACCTTTTATAACTACTTTTAAAACAAAATCTTCTATCTCTTTATATCCTTCGGGTGTGGATTTTAAATTACACACATAAGGTGTTCTTTTTTCATTACAAAATTTTAAATATTGTGCTAACACACCTTTTACTTCTTTTATTAGAATTTCATTTTCGACTATACTGTTCATATTATTTTTTTCTTAAAACTATAATTTCACTTTCAACTTCTGTTGTATCAAAAACTCCTACTGGTAGTCTATAAGCATCAACTAAATTTGATTTATTTCTAATTGCCATTTGACAATCATTTGGGTTTTCGCTTATTTGGTCTGTAAATCTTTTTCCACCTAATTGTGTCAATTTACCAATAATAAATACTAACAAACCACCACTTTTTAATAAATCTAAACTTCTAAAAATAAAGTAGTCAATATAGTCATTTGCTTTGGTATAGTCTTTTTCTCCCATTCCAGCATATATACCACTATATTTTCCGTATGGTGGGTTTCCAATAACTAAATCGCAAAATGGCTCAACTTTGTCTTTTACCGATTTGTTTCGATTATTAATAAATAATTTTTCAAATGACATATTATAAAATTCGTGCATATCGTTATTGCCATATAAAACATTACAAATACTATAAGCATACTTATCAATATCGTACCCAATCATTTTTACATTTTCGGGTGCATAACCAACAAAATTACCAGTTGCTACACT
>JGI25132J35274_1000532_pt1 | contig 10182 bp, 21 predicted proteins | sample ETNvirenome_6_30_FD_35274 | JGI IMG/M metagenome (IMG submission 35274)
TCAAATATATTCGGCATTAAAATATTCCTTTCATCTCTAGTTCTTTTTCTTGTTTAGTTTTTATAATTGCATTACAAGTTATAACTGTATGTGCGTATGGGTTTTCTTCCTTAGTTAACTTTATTTGTTTAATACAAAAATCATTACCATCACTATCAGTTGCGTAGTTCAAATGTTTTTGCACAGGACAGTTGCCATCATAACTTTTTTTACATCTTCTATCAAGTGGTGCAGGTTGACTAAAGTCATAATCAGGAAAACGTTTCTGTATTCTCTTTGCCAACTTCTGCACATTAACACTTGCTTTTTCTAAATCAGACACTATTTAACTTTGTCTTTCCATCTGCTAATGATTTCACTTGCAGTTCCACCATTTATATCTCCATTATTCCAAAGAGATTTAAGTTCAGCTAAGTCATCTAGGTTTTTATCAGTAGCTTTAACTACAATATCTTTACACCATTTTAACTGACCTTCACTTGCAGGATTTTCTTTCCACTCTTCTCCCATATCTGTATCACCTCCTTTAACTTCTTCTACTTCAAATACATCTTCTACAATACTAACGTTTCCTGTTGGTAATTGTTTTTCAAACTCTTGCATAAATGTATTCATCTGTTCGTTAGACCAATCCTCTACTTCTTCAGGTAGCTGATGTTCTTGCACACAAACAACATAACTATCACGTTGATACTGTTGTAATTTTTTTGGGTCATTAACCATAACAGACATAAGTTCTTTAAGTTGACTAGCTACTGACTTCTTTGCAGGTTCTTTAACCATTTCATCAACAACTTTGTTCATCTGTTCTTTTTGTGCATTAGTAGTTCTAGGTGTTCTTACTTTAGTGACCTGTACTTTGTCCTCGTTGTTGCCAACCTTAGACATTTCTTCTCTACTTGGTCTTGCTTTATTGCTACCTTGATACTTCCAATTAGCTAAAGCTCTACCGATAGCAGATGTTTCACAGTTCTCTGCCCAAGCATCTTTGTTTGCAAAACCACCTTGCCCTTTAGTTTCTTGTGCTATGCCTGTTGATACTGCATATGTATCATCTTTATCAATAAATATTTGTGCTTTCACAGTTATACAAGTTCCATCATCTGTTAAATGCACGACTTCTGTTGATACACGACCATTTGGATTGTCTTTCCAAAAGATTTTAAGTCTATCTTCTACTGTTTCGTAGTTATCTAAGTTAAAATTAGGCACTATCCTGTCCTCCCTCTAGTATTTTATATACTCTCTGTCTTGATATTTTTAATAAACTAGCTATCTGTTGTATTGATAATTCATTTTTCATCATCTTTATTGTAGCTAATCTAGTCTTTCTAAATGCTTTTGTTTGCTTGTTAAGGTGTTCCTCCTCATCAAGTATTGCTTGTGCTAATCGTTTCCAATTATCCATTATTCCTCCTCTTTATAATTACAATCTAAACAGCATACAAAAACTTCATCCACAATTTTGAATTCTTTTGGATTAGTTTTGCATACAATACATAGACTATTTGTCATCATCCATCCAATTTGCAGGTCGTTTTTCTACAACTGCTATACCACTACCTAACTCTATGTCATCAAGTTGTTTTTTAACTTGGTCAACAACTTCATTAATAATATAATCAGCATGTTCTCTAGTTCTATTTCCTATTTCTGTTTCATCACACACTACTGATAAATCAATAGCATCTAATGGTTTTATATATATTCTTACACCATAATCTCTAACAGGATATTCTAATTCTCTAGGATTGGGCATTATTCCTCCTCTACTTCACTAATTTCATCTACTAAATCACTTCCACTAAGACTTAATATATGTTCCTCAGCTTGTTCCAAAGATTGCTCATCTACTTCTATTACTACTCTGTAAATAGGCATTATTCCTCCTCACTAAATGCTTGTTTAATTACTTCTGCTGTTTGCTTTACAAAGTCCTTACGCATTTGCTCTATTTTTACTATTATGTTTTCTAAATCAGGTACGCTTACTGTTGACTTAAAATCTTTGCCCTGATTTACAAACTTAACATCAACGTAATATATATCTCCCCACGTTAAATAGATTTCTCCATCTACGTTTGGTGTCATAAAAGTTATACCACCACGCTCTTTGTCTAATCTTTTAATTATCCAATCTTTATGGTCAATATCTTTTCTAATAAATATATCTATAAGACCACGATACCCATATTCTGTATCGCTTATTGTTGGTCTAGTGTCCTCACTCATTTATCTTTACCTTTCTAATTAAATTATCCCTGTTATAATTGCACAAATCACAATAACAATCGCCATCTCTTGCTAAGTCTTGATATTCCCAATGAATATTATCCCAACAATCCCAACAATATTTATCGTTTATATCTAAATCCCACAACTCACTTGCTTTTTGTGATACTGTACACTCTGCAATAGTTTGTTCATTATTTTCTAAACACGAAACGCATAATTCATTTGTTAATATTGTCATTAAAACAACCTCGCTGTCTTTGCCTGTTCTAATATTTCTTGTGGTGTCATTAACAATTTATAGTAATGCTTACCACCTTTCTTAATTGTTTCTATTTCCCACAAGTCCTCTCGCATATTAAAGATGTGTGCAGATATACGTGGTATTCCAAACTCATATACAAACGTGTGGCTTGATACCAATGGTTCACTACTATCTCTAGCAGTTTTTAATATCCACTCTACCCTTTGCCTTTGCTTTAGTTGTGGAACAGGTTGTTCTCTAAAATATTTAAAGTCCATTACTGCACCTCAACATTAGTATCACCATAAACACCGATTTTATTTAAGAACTTTAATTGTTCATCAGTTGCTACAAATGGTCTTTTGTCTGCTACTTCTAACGTTCTATCGCTATCCCAATATCTATTCTCTTTATCCCAATCACTATCGGCTTGTGTTAAATCTCTACCAAAAAACTCATTGATAAGGTCAACATCAAGTTTGCTATTCACATAATCTCTAGGATAGTAATAGCTTAGGTCGTGTTCATACTCGCCTACTCTTACTGTAAAAATAACCATTATGTATTCTTTTTCCATTATGCACTCTCGCTTTCTGTTGGCTTGTCGTGGTTAGTATGCTTTCTGCATATTGTTATTGAACCATTAAGAACTTCTATCTCTCTGTCTAACATATCACTTTCATCTCGCTCTGATAGATTGGATTTAAGTTCTTGCAGTTCACCTAACCATTTGTTTAGCTCGTGTATAGCTAAGAGTAAAGGTGTATCACTCATTAGAATACACCTTTCTCTTGTAGATACTTATGTATGTTGTTTGCTATACGTTTAGAACCTTTCTCGTTTGGTTCTATCTCGTTGTAATAACAATCTACTGTCATAAAGTTTCTTGTGTCTATGACATCATAAGTTTGATTGTTATTTCTACGATTGTATTTGTTAGCTAAACTGTACAATCTGTCGTTCCACATAGATACGATAGACAAAGCTATGTTATCTACGTTGTTGAAACGTGTTGGATTGAAAGCTAGATTACCTGTGTAGCATGTAAGAAACACAAACGTTCTACCTTTTTGTGATAGTTCGCTAAGTAATGTTTCGTATGCACTAGATAACTTGTCTAACTCTTGGTTCATAATGCCCATAATCTCGTTAGTATCTTTGTTGTCTTTAAGTAAATGCAGTTTTGCTAACAAATCATTACCACCTGCACTAATTACAACGTAATCACCACGAACTTTATTTGCTGAACTGATACAATCGCTTACTACATATCCATCAACAGCTTGGTCGTTGTAAACATGTTGGCTAACTTTTGACTTAGCTCGTAAATAATCTACTGTACCTTTGCCTGTTCCTGTATATGCAGAGTTGTCAATCACACTATCGCCTATCAATGTGCAGATAGCGTTCTCGTTAACTGTTCTATTGCTACCAAAGAAAGAGTTATTTGTAATACTCTTTGATGTTATTGGCTTACCAAACTCTAACTTCTCATCATGTATAATGATGTCCTCGTTGGTCAAGTCAATATTACTTTGGTCAATATACCATGTGTTATCAATATCATCTATTCCTTTAGACATGTATTCCTTTCTGTCAATATGTATTGTAGCATATTGTTAATATATGTGTACAAAAAAAAGTATCTAGTTTTCGGTCTATCACTAAACAGGGCTTGGAAAATGAAATCCTACTCACTAGATACTTTCTTGTTAGACCTTTTGATACTTGTCTAGGTATGACACACTTCTGTCAAGCAACCGATATGAGTTATAGACTTCGGTTAGTCTTGCTATTTACCGATTAGCGTTTCCTTATCCCTACTAATCGTTCAAGGCTCTCTTTAATAAGTGAGGGCTTTATAAATAGCTTGTAGCACACAGTTGGTGGCTTACACAATTAAGTCTTAGCAGTTTACCCAATGCTATGTGCTACAAGCTACCTACTGCACTAGGAACACTTGGTTGCCTTGTATATTTTCAAATACAATCCCTGTGCTTACGTTCAACAAAGGGGCTTTGTTTTTCGTAAGTAGCTTGAAAGAAACAATTAACGTGGTCTGCAATTAGTTGTTTCGTGTCTAGGTGGTAATGAACCACCAACCATTATCGTTCCTTTCTCATTTAACATTATCATATCTGTAATTATATGTTGTCTTTTTCTCTAATTTTTTTCTCTTGGTAAATCCTGTAATAAAGATTTACTTTACTTGCTAACCAATTACTAATAGTTAATGCACCAACTAAATAAATTGGAATAGATAACCAAAAGGATAATTCAATCTTGCTCATCTTGTTGCTTTCTATATTCTTCTTTGAACTCTAATGCAGTTTCGTTCATGCTCTGCATAAATACTTTCATATCATCATCACCTTTATCGTTGATGTATTCTGTAAAAGAGTTTCTTAACTTATCGTTAGCTAAATAACCTGCTATGAGTAATCTCATAAAGCTATCATCTTTACTTAAATGCTCTACGATTGTCATTTGAGTAATCTTTAGCATTTGTATTTGGTCTTGTATTTGTTCTATGTCTTGCATATATTCCCCTTTTTATTAAGCATACTCATTACTTTTTCAAGTGTTTTTATTTGTGTCGCATACCAAACTGCATTATCTACACCTGTAAAATCCCAATCATCAACTCGTTTAACAAACTCATCTGTATTAATGTCTGTTAATCCAAGCTGTGTATCAGTTGTTTCACACCAATCAAACATATTGCTATCTATGTGTGATTGTAAGTCTTTCTTAATAGTATTAAGTAGTTCTTCTATGTCTTGCATAGTTTCCTTTCTGTTGTCTTGCACATCATATCACATATCTTTTTTTATGTCATTAAATGTTTACATATAATCTTACATCTAGTAATCTTAATTATATGAAATGCGTAATTTGTGGTAGACCAATGCGTAGTGTGCATGAACAGCACAATGCAGAACCTGTTGCACAAGGTGTGTGTTGTGATTGGTGTAATGTTATGCAGGTTATCCCTAAAAGATTAGAACAACATAAACATATAATAAATACAATAAGTTTGTAAATAGATGTTGCATATATTTATTGAACTATTATTATTGCTGTATGTATTTAACAATTAGAAAGGTTAGTTAATAATGGCAAAATACTATTTAAGAATAGAGAGAGAAGTTTCTGTTGAAGTTGAGGCAGAAGATTATGAACAGGCAGAACAAGAAGCTATGTCTAAATTTATAGCAAATCCTAATGAAGAACTTTTATTAAACAAAGTTGTAGAGGCTACAGAGGTGGAGGAGTAATGGCTAAGATAGTTATACATGCTTACACAGAGGATAAAAATAATTCTCGTCTACCTAGTGCTAAAGAATTACTTACAACCTTAAGTGATACTTTAGGTGGTTATGTCGCTTGGATAGATGTTGTAGATACAACAAACAAGACTACATTTGAACACGAAGATAAATTAGAAAGGAACAAATGACATTACAAGAAAAAAAAGAATTAGCAAATCTTTATATTGAACAAACGACATTACAAGAATTATATGAACATAGAGAGGAAGTGAGAAAAGCTCTACGAAAAAAAGCTGTTGAACTTTCTCTTGATACTCATAAAGCAGATATTGTCATGGGTGTTGGTAGAGAGATACGAATACTTGATGAACTAATCAAAGAGAAACTATCTAAAAAAGATTATCAACAGTTTATTGAAACTAATATCAATAAAATTTGTAAATAGATGTTGCATAAAACTACAAGCTAGTAAGATAGTTATATCAATTAGAAAGGTTGGTTAGAAATGACAGATTGGAAAGATGTTTTAGTTAAAGCTGAATTGCGTTTAGCTGAACTAGAAAACAAACGTGCTGAAGTAGAAAGCACAAATCAAGCACCTTTTCCAAAGGTTGCAGTGCCTTATGAAACAGAGTGTATTGATTGCGAAGTTAGCTACACAGACAGAGATGTTGACAACGAAATTGAAGTCTATGAAGTTAATAAAATAGAAAGTGAATATCTATGCATGGATTGTGGATTTACTTACATTGATAAAGAAATCTCAAATACAAAAATACGTATTGAGATGATTAAAGAAAAGGTAGGTTAGAACATGAGTAAGCAAGGTCATAGTCAAGAACAGATTGACAGGAAGTTGCAGAGTATTGAAAGTTGGAAAGATACAATTACTAGATACAAAAAAGAAGTACAACAAATCAATGACAGAATAACTCCTTACAAGAATTTAAGTCAATGTGATTTAGATAGGTACGATAGAAATAAATCTATATTGCGTAATGATATTCAAATCGCTGAACATCAAATAAGGATATTGGAAAGTCAATTAATGGTAGATAAGTTAAGGAAAGATAACTACAAAATTAAAACAAAGATGTAATCATCTGACTAACCAATAAAGGAAGGCACTTGTTTAATCGCAGGTGCTTTTCTTTTTGTTGTTGCTAATCCTTCACAGTTTATTGTCGCATATCCTTCTATGATGTAAGTTAACTATATATCCCTAGTATTTAATCAAAAGGGGTACACTACATCTAGTATCACTACATAATGTATGCACAATATGTTGTATGTCTACTATTATGCGTTATCTCTACTTGTCGCACAGGCAGGATTGTCGTGGGCTTTCACATAGGGGGGTTAAATGTGGGCGTGGCTTTATTTATATGTACACCCTCTAAATATATGCTGTTAACTAGGTACTATATCTTGTGGTACTACATATAGTGGTGTACCTAAAACAATAAAATAAGTAATTTCTTTAAGTCTGTTGTAGTCAAGTAAAGTAAACATAGAGAGTACAGCTAACCCTGTGTCATCCCTCCCAACCGATAACAAATCTGTTTATGACTTATTTAAATATTATGAAGTAATAGGCTTTGACCCTAGTTATGATGGTCCTGCTAGTCCACTTTATTGAAAGTTTTTATCAAGAATCCTTTTCTAAAAGCAGGAAGAATCCTCTGATTGTCTGACTACCATATCACATAAATTATTTATTTACAAGTTTCACAAAATAACAACATTGTGATATTATGTTATTGGGTTTCATGAGTGATTCTTTATTCATAATAGCCCTCCTTTCTGATTGATACGACAATAAATCCCTTCAGGCAACTGAAGGGTAGTCGTATAACAACAACATCTAATTACAAAAAAATTTTTTTTACGCACTTATTGGGGGGGGAAGCTATAATGACATAAGCACAAGAAAGTCTTGTGCTTAGGTAGAAATACCTATAGAAAAGAAAGTATGCTTTTCATCATATGACATTTGTGATTATGTGATTGATTAAGTTTATTTCTTTTTCTTTCATAGAGTAGCGTAGGTGCGAGGACCTCCGAGGCTAAGGAAAATGGTTGCATGACCTGCCCAAAGTGATGGCAAAACAACTGCCTACATACTCATAACAGTAATGGACATACTGTACGTGCAGAACCTCACTTCGGTGAGGTTTTGTGGTATAGTACCAATAAGCAACAACAGGAGATAGAAATGCCGGTAGGCAAAAAAGGAAAGAAAAAAAGATACCCAAGTAAAAGAATTACTAAAAGATAATTGAAAATACCATGTCCTGCTTGTCAGGAGGATTTAGTGGTGGTTAAAGAGAAAGTAAAGTGCGTTAATAAAGAATGCAAAAATTATGACAGATAAAAAATTATGTTATGCAGGTGGGTGTCATAGACCTTTACCACCTAAAGCTAGTAAGTATTGTTCTGAACGTTGTCGTAACAGAATTAATATGCAAAAAAAACGTGCTAGAAAAGCAGGTAAAGAATGGTCACAACAAGATGATGTGCTTGAAATACCTAGTAAAAAAACAAACGTACAATCACGTAGAGGTCAAGTATATAACGACATAGTAGAATCAGGTTTAGCTGCAGATATATATACAGAAAAAATAACAATGCAAGAAGTAGCTACAATACTTGGCACAACATCAGGTGCAGTATCTATGGCATACTCTGCATACGTAGAAGATTTAAATACAAAACAACAACAAGATGAATGGTCATTACCACAGGTTGCAGAAAAAACATTAGCTGACTTTGATGATTTTAGACAAAGGTATTTCCAAACAGAACAAGGTGTAGCATACGAAACACCGGAGTTTCACAAAAAATGGATAGAACAAATTATGGACACTATAGAAAATGGTGGACAGCATATGATATTGTCACCTCCACGACATGGTAAAACAGATTTGTTAATACATTTTGCTGTGTGGTTAATTTGTAAAAATCCAAACATACGTATTTTGTGGGTAGGTGGTAATGAAGAGATAGCTAAAAACGCAATAGGTTCTGTTCTTGACCAACTAGAAAGTAATGAATTATTAATAGAAGAAATATGTGGACCGGGTGCAAAATTTAAACCTACATCACGTACAGGTAAGTCTTGGTCACAAAATGGTTTTACTGTAGGCACTAGAACTGTAACAGGTATTAAGTCACCTACAATGGTTGGCATTGGTCGTGGTGGTAAAATATTGTCTAGGGATTGTGACATAATAATTGCAGATGACATTGAGGACCACAACTCTACTATGCAACCATCATCAAGAGAAAACACAAGAAGTTGGTGGACTACAACATTATCTAGTCGTAAAGAAGAACACACAGCTATGGTCGTTATTGGTTCTAGGCAACATTATGATGATTTATATTCACACTTACTAGACAACGAAAGTTGGACTACAACTGTAGAAGAAGCACACGATACAGCTTGTAACTTACCTGATTGGAATGAAGATGAACACGTAGATTGTATGTTGTGGGGTGGAAAGAGAACATACAAATGGTTAATGGATAGAAAACGTGCAGCAGAAACTACAGGTGGTAGAGCAATATACGAAATGGTTTATCTTAACGTAGCTATGCCTGATGGACTAGCTTTGTTTGACAGAGTAGAGATAGAAGCGTGTCGTGACCAAAAACGTGACATAGGACATATTCCACATGGTACAAGATTGATAGCAGGACTAGACCCTGCATCTACAGGTTATCAAGCTGCATTTTTGTGGGCATATGATTCTGTAGAAAATAAATTACACATGGTAGATATGAACAACAATCTAGGTGGTGGTATTCCACAAGCACTAGATGTGATAAAAGATTGGTGGTTAAAATACAATTTGTCACATTGGGTTATAGAAGAAAATGGTTTTCAAAAAGCAATAAGACAAGACAAGAGCATTAGAGAGTTTGCATCAGGTCATGGTATATTTTTAGAAGGACACGAAACATTTAAGAATAAGTTTGACCCTCTTTATGGTGTTACAGCTATGCGACCAATGTTTCAGGAACAAAATATTTCTTTGCCATATCTTAGCTTTGAAGCACAAGAAAAGGTAAACTTATATACAAGTCAGCTTGTGTATTTTAGTTCTGCAAAGAACAAAAGCAAAAGTGTGGGTACAAAAACTGACATAGTTATGGCAAGTTGGTTTCCAATGAGAGCCATAAGAAGAATGCAAAAAGAACGCTACGCAGAGTTAGGGTACGATTATAATCCTAGCTTTACAGGGTACGAACCTAGTAGTATGGATGTAGATAATTGGAGATAAATGCCACTTAATAGTGATAAATTAGCTGAAAGAGTAGATTACCTTAGAGTAATTAATCAAGAACAAATGTCAGATAGGGCAAGAATACGTGACATTATGAATGGTGGCGAAGCTGCTGTTCGTGCTTTGTTAGGTAGGTCAATTAATGT
>JGI25132J35274_1000534_pt1 | contig 10152 bp, 9 predicted proteins | sample ETNvirenome_6_30_FD_35274 | JGI IMG/M metagenome (IMG submission 35274)
TTTATTTATGATGTAAATTATGATGGTTTGCCTACCATAGATTGGATTTAATATGTTTAAAACCGAAAAAGACCGCATAGAAACATATAAAAGAATGTTTGCAACCGATGACGGCAAACAAGTCTTAGAAGATTTAAAAGAACGGTTCCATATAGAAACAATGACATTTGTTGATAACAACCGGGATTTGAGTTTTGTCCATGAGGGGCAAAGAAGTGTCGTACTGTATGTACTGCATTTATTAAAAGAAGAAAAACTTAACCAACAAACAATAGCGGAAGGATAAAAAAACATGGCAGAAGAACAGGTAGCGGATGCTCCAGTAGTAGAAACTGGGCAAGCACCGTCTGATTGGAAAGCAAGTCTCCCAGACGATATAAAAAATAACAGTTTAATACACAATATGGATGATGTGGAAACATTAGCCAAAACAGCCATTCATGCACAATCTATGGTCGGTGCCGAGAAAATAGCTATTCCTGGTAATTGGGCTAATGATGATGATTGGAATAGTGTATATACTAAACTCGGTCGGCCAGAATCAGCAGAGGGTTATGAACTAAAAAACCCAGAAGGAACAGAAGCTATTGATGGCGACATAAAAAGTTGGTACCAAGATTTGGCACATGATGCAGGATTAAATAACCGCCAGGCGCAAAAGATATTTGAAGCGTACATAGCAAAAACGGGCGAAATGGCTCCTGCAAATGAAGAATTAAGTCAACAAGATTTAGAAATACAAAAAAGCGAAACCGAAGTAGCCCTAAAAAAAGAATGGGGTAAGGCGTTTGATGACAAATTAAACGAAGCTAAAGGCATACTAGACCAATTTGCCCCGGAAGGTTTTGCAGAAATTATGACAAAAGACGGTATTGCATTGGGCAATTCTCCAGAGTTTATAAAAACTATGGCTAACATTGGTAATTATATAAATTCTAAAGTAGGAGAAGATAAGATTATTGGCGCTAAACAAACGCCATCTCTTACACCAGAAGATGCACAAAAAGAAATAGCAATGTTGCGTGGCGACCCTAAAGATAAAGGGCCGTACTGGAATAACAAACATCCAGATCATGCAGCCGTTGTCGCAGAAGTTTCACGACTTATGGAATATTTACATCCAGAAGTCGAGGAGTAGGATAAGCGTAAGCCCCTACCGAGCCAACAGCGTTAAGTTGGAGGTAGCATACTTAATGTTAAAGTGTCTTGTTATACAGGGTAGCACTTGCTTTTTTATTAACTAATAACACGGAGGCTTATATGTCTACACAAGTGAGTACAGCTTTCGTTCAGCAATTTTCTTCGAATATTACTATGTTATCACAGCAAATGGGTTCCCTTTTGCGTGGTGGTGTAGATTCAGAGACTATTACTGGAGAGAAAGCATTTTTCGATCAAGTCGGAAAAGCAGCCGCTGTTGTTCGTACAACTCGTCATGGAGATACACCGTTAATGTTAGCGGCTTAATAAGGAAACTTATTTCGAATAACCTAGTGAACTCAAGGGAACTCTCATTGAGACAATCTTGAGCCAAGCCCGTAAGGGAAGGTGCAACGACTATCCAGAAATGGAGTAGAAACCAAGCGGTTTCGAAGCGCTAGGCATCCTAAAGGATGATGATATAGTCTTATCTTGCAGGCAACTGTAAGCAGCGAAAGCGGGAAAAGTTAGCGACTTTTTTGAAAAAATGTAATGGAAACTCCACATACGAGACGTATGGTTACTCTTTCAGATTATGAGTGGGCAGATCTAATAGACTCACAAGATAAAGTGAGAATGCTTGCAGACCCTACTTCTACTTATGCAAGAGCAGCAGCAGCAGCGATGGGAAGATCTATGGATGATGTGATTATTGCCGCAATGAACGGTAATGCACAAACAGGTAAAGCAGGTTCAACTGCAACAGCTTTACCATCAGGGCAAAAAATTGCTCATGGTTCCGCAGGTTTGACTATTGCGAAATTAGTAAGCGCTAAGAAAATTCTTGACGCTAATTCAATCGATCCGTCTATTCCGAGATACATAGCGGTATCACCAGAACAAATTGAAGATCTGTTAAATAATACAACAGTTACTTCAGCAGACTTTAATACTGTTAAAGCGCTTGTTCAAGGTGATATAGACACTTTTGTTGGTTTTAAATTTATCGTTACTAATCGTCTAACTGACGATGGTACATCCAGATTATGTCCAGCCTGGGCAGAAGATGGCGTTAAATTAGGAATCGGTAAAGATGTTAACGCTCAGATTACGGAAAGAGCGGACAAAAGCTACAGCACACAAGTTTACTATTGCATGTCTATTGGGGCAACCCGCATGGAAGAAGAAAAAGTTGTGCAAATAGCTTGTAACGAGTAAAGGAGGATTAGAAAATGGGTACAGTTTATTCAACTCAACGAACTAATACTAGAGCTAATCCTGCTGTAATGAACAAAGCTAATGAGTTAGGTGGTCGTGTTCGTGTCGCTTGGGGGCAGTATGAGGCTTCCTCTCTTTCAGCTGATGAAGTAATCGAAATGTTTACTTTGCCAGATGGGGCGAGAATACTACACGGGTACTTAGCCCATGACGCATTAGGTTCATCTACAACTTTGTCTGTAGGTCATGCTGCATATAAAAATGCAGACGGTACTACAGTAGCATTAGACGCAGACGAATTTAAAGCAGCCGCAGCATCAACTTCTGCACAGAAGGTTGATATTTGCAATACGTTAGCTTTAGGTTCTGGAACAGAAATCGATGCTGATGAAGATGGTTACACCGTAACCGCAACATTAGCAGGCGCAGCTGGTACTGGAACTATAGAGGTAACTATGTTTTATGTTGTCGATTAACAATAATTGGGGGGCAAGCGTTATGCTGCTCCCCTCTTTTTATAGGAAAAAACAATGGCTTCAGACGTTGATATAGCAAATAGTGCATTAAATAATTTAGGCGCATCCAACATTAATTCTTTAACAGAAGATAGTGTTGCTGCTCGTATTTGTAACCAACGCTATGAGTTTGTTCGCGATGCTGTTTTTAGAGCGCATCCTTGGAACTGTTTAGTAAAAAGATCATCATTAGCGCAAAACAGTACAGCACCTGTTTGGCAATATACTTATGCTTTTAATTTGCCAACAGATCCTTATTGTTTGCGTGTTTTACGAGTAGAAGATTTAGATACAGATTATAAAGTAGAAGGAAGAACAATAGCTTCTGATAATTCTACAATGAAAATAAAATATATTGGTCGTGTTACCGATCCTAATGAATACGATATGCTTTTAATAGAATGTTTATCTGCACGACTAGCAGCAGATATAGCGTATGCTATTACAAATAATAACGCATTAACAGCAACTATGTGGGAAATGTATAATCAAAAATTAAGCGAAGCACGTTTTGTCGATGCTACCGAAGGTATGCCAGGCACAGAAGGTGTTGATTATGGCGTATTACATTCTAATACGTTTATTAATTCGAGGTTCTAATGCGAGCCACCACCTCTTTTACAAATTTCACTTCTGGCGAAATAAGTGATTTATTAGATGGTCGTACCGATTTAACACGGTACACTAATGCGGCAAAAAGCTTAACAAACTTTGTTGTGCATCCTGCAGGTGGTGCATCCAGACGACCAGGCACAAAATTTATACACGAAGTAAAATCAAGTGCGGCTGCGGTAAGATTAGTACCGTTTGAATTTAATACAACAACAGCTAATACTTATATATTAGAATTTGGTAATTTATATTTTAGAGTATTCCGCGATGGCGGTATTGTTACCGAAGCGACAAAAACTATTTCTGGTATAACACAAGCTAATCCAGCAGTTGTTACGGCTAATAGTCATGGTTATTCTAATGATGACCATGTTATTATTAATAGCGTAGTAGGCATGACAGAAGTTAATGGTAAAACTTTTGTTGTAAAAAACAAAACAACAAATACTTTTCAAATACAAGATGTAGATGGCAATAATATTAATTCTACAGGTTATACAGCGTATTCATCTGCAGGCACTTCTGCAAAAATATTCCAAGTAACAACGCCTTATACAACAGCGCAAGTAGCGGATTTAAAATTTACACAATCAGCGGATGTTATGTATTTAACACACGTTGACCATGCGCCAAGAAAATTAACACGGACAGCCCATACAACCTGGACACTAACAACACCAGATTTTGTTAATGGGCCGTATTTAGATGAAAACAGTACAACAACAACATTAACAGCTAATGCACGAACTGGCAGCAGTTGCACAATTACATCATCAGCTGATTTGTTTGAAACTACGGATGTTGGTCGTATTATAAAGATATACGAAGGTTATGCTAAAATAACAAGCCGTACTAACGCTACAACTGTAGTAACTACGGTGCAAACAGATGAAATTGGCGTAGCAGAATTATTGCCATCATACACAGCAAGTACTATAAGTTTTGTAGAAGGTGATCCCGATAGTACAGGTAAATCACATAATGATTTTATAAGAGACAGTACAAAACAATTTATAGAACAAGGCTTTAAAGAAAATATGACTATTACGGTGTCTGGCGCATCTAATGGTAGTAATAATAAAGATTATGAAATTGTAAAAGTAACAAGCGATGAAATAACACTTGTTCCTGTTGATGATGTTGTAAATGAATCAGCGAGTAGTAGTATTACAATAGTTGGTAAATTACACGCAACGAAAGATTGGTCATTAGGAGCGTTTAGTGAAACAACAGGTTATCCAAGAGCCTGCGCTTTTTATGAACAAAGATTAGTGTTTGCAGGAACATCAACACAACCGCAATCGTTATACTTTAGTGTAGCGGGTGATTTTGAAAACTTTACGGAAGGCGATACAGACGCTAGTGCATTAAATTACACTATTGGTTCTAACCAAGTTAATCGTATTGTCTATTTAGCTAGTGCCAGTTCTTTATTAGTAGGAACAACAGGCGGTGAGTTTGTGGTGCGAGCCTCTGGAACGGATGAGCCGTTAAATCCAGAAAATGCACAAGTTAAAAAACAAGCGAGTTATGGTAGCGCTGATACACAGCCTGCTCAAATAGGTGGATATACATTATTTGTGCAACGGGCAAAACGTAAGATAAGAGAACTACATTATGTGTATGATACCGATAGTTACCAAGCAACAGATTTAACTATATTAGCTGACCACGTTACAGAAAATGGTATTGTTGAGTTAGCGTACCAACAAGAACCCGATAGCGTTGTATGGGCTGTAACAGGCGATGGCAGGTTGTTAGGATTAACATATCGTAGAGAAGAAAACGTAGTAGCCTGGCATCAACATAAATTAGGCGGTACTTGGGTAGATGGTAGTACGACTTACGATTATGGGTTTGTAGAAAACATTGCATCTATTCCTGGGGAACTTAACCAAGACAATTTATACATGGTTGTTAAAAGAACTATTAATAGTGTAACCAGACGATTTGTAGAATATTTATCGTTATCGGATTTTGGATCAGACGTTACCGATGCTTTCTTTGTTGATAGCGGATTAACGTATTCGGGTTCTAGCGCTTCAACTATAAGCGGTTTAGATCATTTAGTTGGCCAAACCGTTTCTGTTTTAGAAGAAGGATCAGCGCATCCTACAAAAACTGTAGCCTCTGGCGCTATAACATTAGACCGAGCAACGACTAAAGCGCATGTAGGATTAGGATATACGTCAACATTAAAAACACCACGCATGGAAGTGCCAATGGCAACAGGCACAATACAAGGTAAGATAAAAAAGATTTATAATGTAACGGTAAGATTTTTTAGAACTGTTGGTGCTTCCGTTGGTACTAGTAGTGATAATTTAGACACAGTACCATTTAGAGACAGTTCGGATGCAATGGACACAGCGGTGCCATTATATACGGGCGATAAAACGATTGAAGCGCAACCTAAATGGGATACAGAAGGCAGTATTATTGTTGAGCAATCACAGCCGTTGCCTATGACGGTTGTTAGTATATACGCTTCTGTAGATATACAAAATAAATGAAGATTGTACCGTTTATACCAGAACATGCTGCCGATATAATACAAAACAAAAAGTTATCAATAGGCACATTATATCCAAAGCATGAATGGAAAGAGCATATACAAAAAGTTTCTCATTATGACGCATGGACAGGCTTAGACAATGGACACATTGTAGGCTGTGCCGGGATAATACCGTTATGGGAAGGTGTTGGCGAAACGTGGTTTATTGGTGCAGATCGCATACAAAAACATACATTGAGCGCTGTACGATTTGTAAAACAAATCTTTAAAGAAAAACAAGACCAAGGCGAATATGTACGATTGCACGCTAATGTTCGTGCTAATTGGCCTGAAGCTATTAAGTTTGCCAAACTGGTTGGTTTTACAAAAGAAGGTTACATGAAAAAGTTTGGCCCAGATGGGTTAGACTATTATGTTATGGGAAGGATTAAAACATGACTATGACAACCGCTGCAATAGGAGCAATGGCTGTAGGATCAGCAGTTTCAGCTTATGGACAAATACAAGCAGGTAAAGGCGCTAAACGTGCTGCTGAATTCAATGCTCAAGTTGCTGAACGAAACGAAAAAGTTGCAAAAATAAAATCGGAAAATATACAAAGAACAACAGCGTGGAGTATTCAAGATAGTCGCAAAGAATTTAGAAAATTAAACGATGCAACACAAATGGCGTATCGTGGCAATGGTTGGTTAGCAACAAGTGGTACACCTTTAAAAAGAGCCTTAGCTAATGCTATGATGTTTGAAGAAGATATTGTTGTGCAAAAACATAAAGCTAATGTTGCATCATTAGAACAAGAAGAAATAGGTACTAATGAACGTATGCGGGCAAGCCTAGAAAGAATGAAAGGTAAAATTGCTATGCAAACAGCAAAATCGCAAGCATTTGGCACTTTATTGTCTAGTGCAGGATCAGCTTATACTACTTATAAAACAGCTTAATTTTACAGGACAACGCAATGAAAGTACCTACATATAAAAAGCAAGCATCTTTTACTCCTGAAACAGGAGGTAGAATGTTAAACGTGCAAGCCGATGCTAATGTTTTTTCAGCACCAGGGCGTGCAGCAGCGCAAGGCGGACAACAATTATTTAATGCTGGATTGCAATGGTATGGACATGAGTTAAAACTAAAACGTGCTAGTGAATTGTCTAGTAACGATCAACTGTATCAAGTTAATAGTGCAAAAATAAAAAATGATTTATTGTACGGAGACCCAGAAAATAATATTGCGCCTTGGGATCCTGCTACTGTGCAAGATGAATTTCAAAATCGCACTAAAATATTACGAGATTCTTTAGGTTTAAACATTCAAGATAAAGTAGTTAAAACACGTTTTTTATCAGCAGCCCAAACACGGGATGTAACTAATTCTATAGAAGTAATGAAAATATCTAGGGCAGCATTAATTGATAAACGTCTAGGTGAATTAATTACAGAAGAAAATATGTTGTTAGAAGAATTAGCAAAACATCAACCAGGCACAATAGCTTATGAAGAAGCTTATACAAAATATTTTGGACAAGAAGGATATAGTGGCACAACAGAAACAATAGTTGATCCTATTTTAGGCGGTAAACATGTAAGAGTTCTTACAAAAGGACAACCGCAAATATTAGGCCTTTGGGAAAAAGCTGCAGAAATGGGTTTAATTTCACAAGAAGAAGTAGCTAAAAAATATATAAAAGCAGGAGAAACTGTAGCTTTAACAACTTTAAAAGGGCATATAGCAGCCGCAGGCACAGAAGAAGATTTAAAAATAGTATTAAACAATTTACAAGACCCAACTAAAAGAGCAGAACTGTATCCTAATTTATCAGAAGCTGATGTTAATTATCAAACAACTAAATTGCAAAAAGCTATTGAATTAAAATTACGAGAAGACGAAAGAGATGACAGAAATGCGCGTCAAGAAGCAGATAGAAATGAAAAAATAAATTGGCGTAAAAATGCCACAAAATATACAACACTAATTGATAAACACCAATCTGATCCTGAAAACAATTCACCTGTTACACATAGCGAATTGTTAATGGCGTATGAAAATAATGATATTAAAGAATCAACTTATAATGCTTTAATAGCAAGAATTTCAAACAGCGATGCTTTGTCTACAAATACTGCTAAATTTGCAGATACTGTAACTATGATAAAAGATGCACAAAATGATGATGATTTAGAAGCAGCGTATGATTATATTAATAGTGGTTTAGGTGTTAATGGTTGGTTAAAACAAGCTGATTATAAGATATTAAATAACATGATTGAACGCAAACAAGAAAATACACCAGAATACAAAATGTATGAGTTTCAAGGAGATATATTAGAAACCACATTAAAACAAACTTTTGATGTTAATGATGATCTTGATGGCGAAGAAAATCAGGAAATAATAAATCAAGCAACTATTATGTATGAACGATTAGCTAATCCTGGTAATCCAGATGCTATATCAGGAGAAGAAGCGTATAAAAAAGTTATAGACACATTTACGTTTGGAAGAACAAATGTTCCGCCAGTTATTATACCGCAACAAAGTATTACAAAAAAACCTAAATTTTGGAGTTTTACAGACGTTAGAGCAGCGATTACTGAATTAGGAAATAATCCTAATAATTACTCTAATGACAAAATAGTAGAAGAAGTTAATAAAGCAAGAGTTATACTTAGATATTTAAACAGTTTACATGATGCAGGTAAATATGAAAACGGGCCAGACGGCAAAGATGATCGTTATGGAAATATTGAAGAACCTGTAGCAGAAATACCAGATAAAACTATTATGCAAAAATTAGACGATTTATTAAATAGTATAGAAATTCCATCTATAGGCAAAAAAGAACCAGAATTTTAAAAGAAGGTATTAACAATGGATGAAGAATTAGTTGTTAACACTTTTACTGAGGGTAAAAGTGAAGAAACAGATGATGCTTATGCAGATTTTTTTAGTTCAAGAAAAAATCATTATAAGCGAGAAACAATCGGCCCTATGTTAGAAGCAAGAGGATTAGACCCACAGTTAGCTATTGATCCTAATTATACTATTCCGTCTGTAGAACAAGAGCAAGAACAAGAAAAATTAACAGACAAAGTTTTAACACAAGACCCTAATTTTATTGCAGTTTCTAAAGTTTTATGGGAAACAAATCAAGAAGCAGAAGAAAAAAAATTAGCTAAAGACCAAGAATTTTATGGCGCAGAAAATGTTAATATAGAAAACCGTGTTCCTTACAATCCTACTAATTTTAAAACAGCCCCTACTACAGATACAGATTGGGGAAAATACGGCATAGAAATGATGGGGTTTTTTAATTACAATATACCCCACATGGCTTTAGATACTACTAGATTAGCAGATGCTGAACCGTGGCAACGTGTTGCTTTTTATTACGCAATGTCCGCTTACGATCAACTTGGGGTATCTTGGAATGGAACTAAACGATTTTTTAATGGTGTATTAAGAGACCCATCAACGTATATAGGTTTAGGTATTTTAGGTTTAGGAGCAAGGCAAGCAGGCAAAGGATTAGCTAAAGAAGGCATAATGGCTGCAGTAAAACAATTAGCAAAAACAGGTGCTATTACAGGCGCAGAATCAGGTGCATACACAGCTATAGATAATTTTATGAGACAAAAAGCTGCTATAGGTGCAGGCGCTCAGGAAGAATTTGACATTATGGAATTGCTTAAAATGACGGGTTTTGGAACGGCTGCTGGAGTTACATTAGGAGCAGGATTGCCCGGAGTACCTACATTAGCAAAAGGTATTATGGGTGAAATAGGACAACGTAAAAAAGATAATTCATTATTAAATTTTATTCAAAAAAATCCAGAAGGATTTACTATTACAGTAAATGATGTGCCAGTACCTAAAGAAGGTTATGTTGTTGCACCATTAAAAGAATTAGAAATTGTAAGAGATGCTTCTAATATAAATAGATCAGATATGCGACTATATGCTAAAAACATTAAAAGCTTATCAGAAGCAAGTGAAAAAGACGTATTTGCAGGCGGATGGTTAAACGATGAAGATGGTAAATATTATTTAGATGCCGTACAGGTATTTGACAAAGAAGATGATGCGCTGTATGTTGGGGCATTAGGAGATCAGGAAGGAATATTTAATCTTGGAAACTTTGAAACAACAAGAAC
>JGI25132J35274_1000536_pt1 | contig 10135 bp, 14 predicted proteins | sample ETNvirenome_6_30_FD_35274 | JGI IMG/M metagenome (IMG submission 35274)
GACTCTCTTTCTCACAGTAAGGCATCATGCTTTATGTCGTGCAGAAGGAAGTATTACTATAGATACGAGCGTAAGATTGAACCGGACAGGCCGAGTTCAGCAGCTCTAACATTCGGTTCAGCTATTCATCTAGCGTTAGAAGAATACTGGAAGCATAAAGGAGAAAGCGATGACAACTAAGGTTGTAAGCAAAGAGCAAGTGAATAACTTGCTGAGCCAAATCACCACCGAGGTCGATAATAGACCCGAGGCTATGATTGTGTATGGGGTTGANGGGATAGGTAAAACATCCTTCGCTGCCCAAGCACCTGATTGCCTAGTGATTATGACTAGAGGAGAGACAGGTCTAAATACACTCATTAACAATGGAGCGTTAGAACCTAAGAGACATTTCCCCGAGGTCAAAGATTGGAAGTCCTATCTGGATGTACTCTCAGCAATTGAACAGGGAGACTCTGGTGCAAGGGCTTTGATTATAGATTGCATGAATGGGCTAGCAGAACTATGTTCTGAGTACGTATGCCAAACTAAGTTCAATGGTGATTGGGGTACGTCTGGATTCATGAGCTATGGCGCTGGCTACACTGCCACCCTCAAGGAATGGGAGTCTATGATTGTTAGGCTGGATGCTATCCGTGATAAAGGCTTGGCTATAATAGGGATTGCCCATGCTCAAGTTAAGCTGTTCAGTAACCCTGAAGGCAAGGACTATGACAGGTATACGCCTGACATGCACAAGAATGTGTGGGCTTGTACCGCACGATGGGCTGATATTATTTTGTTCATGAACTACCACACGACTGTAACGTCTGAAGGGTTTAAGAACAAAGCTAAAGGTGGGGACATGCGTGTCGCCTACACTCAACGTACAGCATCATGGGATGCTAAGAATAGACATAACATGCCTACCATGTTTAGTCTTGGAAACTCAGCTAAAGAAGGCTGGGCAAATTTTTTAGTGGCAAAGAATAATTAAGGAAAAGGAGATTAAAGATGCCGCAATTAGAAACTGGAGTTTATGAAGGTGAAGTTCTAGGTCACGGTTTAACTGTAACTAAGAAGTCTGGTTATCCACAGGTGTGGATGGAAATCAACGTGTTCGGTCAGATTAATGCTGACGGTTCCAAGTTCGACTTCCCTGCCCCCGTGCGACGTACTGTGTACATGCTACTTACTGAGAAGTCAGCTCAGTGGACTGCAAAGGACTTGGCCGCACTTGGATTCGACGGACAGCCTAGTCAGATAGATGAAGGCGACCCTAATCACATTAGCTTGGTTGGTAAACGTGCCAATTTCTACAACAAGTATGATGGCGAGTGGGAGAGCTGGCGTGTGTCACGCCCTAACTCAGGTGGTAGCACTACTGCACGAGTGAGGATGGATACGCCTGACCTCATGAACCTCAACAACCTCTTTGGTTCACACTTTAATACTGCTGCTACGGGAGAGGCTGACACGGGTGCTGCACCCGATAACTCAGAAGGACATTCCTTCTAATCAGTAATCTCGTTTGTGTGGGGGAGGAGGCATCTTCCCCCGCACTTTTTTAAGGAGCCAATTATGGAACTAGCAGCAGCAGAACAAACATTAAAGCTATTCTCTGGACGTGGTGGCCTTGTAGCAGTTCAGCCTATAGGAGCTAACCCTCGACCAGTAGAGATGCAGTTGGATGCAAGGACGTATCTAACTAAACANGTAAACGAACAGCAAGAGTGCTATGGCGTTTACCTCATGGACGAAAAGAATCAGGTCAAATGCACCTGCGTTGACTTTGATAATCATGACAACNNCCCNAACCCTAAATGGAAGGACGAATCTCTTGCGACATATAAGCACCTACAGAAAATGGGTCTCGACCCTGTGTTTGAAATTAGTAGTAGTGGCAGCGGCGCTCACGTGTGGCTGTTCTTTTCAGAGTCAGTTGATGCGGCAAAAGCCATCCACCTTTGGAAAGGAATCGACAGTAAACTCAATATCGGATATAAGGAAATCTATCCTCGTCAGGAGAAGCTACGTGAGGGAGGAATAGGTAACCAAGTAAGGCTACCATTCTGGAAAAACTCTAAGATTATCGACCCGATTAGTGGTGAGGATGCTACTCTTGATGACGTTGAGACTATAAGCGCAAAAGAATTAGATGACATTGTGCTGGCTTATGGGTATAAAGAGAGTGTAGATGACGGTACTCAAGAGTATAGTCACCTGCCTGAGAGCGTAGCCAAGCTGGTCGCTGTTGTTAACTCCGACACAGCAAGGAGCTGGAAGGGGATTGTCCCTGAATCATTCAGCAACAACAGCCAATCGGATGTGGTGTACGCAATTGCTAGGGACTTAGTTTATAACCGAGTACCTACCCATGACATCATCACTTCCATTAAGGTATGGATGAAAGAGAATGGGTACAAGAAGCCTGATAGTTGGGTTGAGCTTACGGTTGATAATGCCTATAAGCACACCAGTAAGAAGGCTGAAGTGAAGAGGACTGACTTGGAGAGCGAAGAGTCAACCCTCTTCGCCTGTGCAGAGAAGTTTATAACAGGTATGGGTACTGCACACTACTTAGCCAGTGGTGTGGCTCCACTCGACGCATCTATTGATGGGGTTGGGCGGGGCGAGATGGCAATCATAGCGGCAAGGCCGGGTCACGGTAAGTCAGCTATAGCCCTACAGTGGCTTACTTATCAAGCTACTAGAGGGACTCCGGTACTTATGCTGAATGCGGAGATGGGCGAAAAGGAAATTGGTCGCCGTGTAGTCATGAACCTTATGGGGAATGATGAAAGAGGATGGAAGGAACAGCAGGAAGCTATCCTTAATGAAGCTCGTAAGAAAATAGGGAGCCTTCCATTCTACTTCCGCAATATATCCACCATCGAACAAGTAGAGAAGAACATAGCTGCGTATGCGGCTAAGGGGGTGCAGTTAGTAGCTGTCGATTACTTACAGTTGTTACGAACCAACAATAAGAATGGCAGGTATGAAGCTGTGACTGAAATATCTCAACGCATTAAGACTGCTGCACGTGAGTTTGATGTCGGTGTGTTAGCACTGTGTCAGGTATCACGTGAGGTGGAGCGAAGAGAGAATGTACACTTCAATGGTTCAGACTTGCGTGAGTCTGGACAGTTGGAGCAAGATGCTGACCTCATTATGTTTGGCTGGTGGCACGCGCGTAGTGGTTATAACCAAGATAAGAATAAGTACGAGATGCAAATTGCTAAGAGGCGTAATGGCCCTATTCGTACAGCTAAGGTTGCACTACGGTTTGATGCTCCACGCCAACAGTTCCGTTGGTAATGAATAGAATTAAACGTAAGTACAAGTTGGACTCCGAAACGGGCGAACCTGCCTATCTTTCGCACCCATATCCTTCACACGAAGATGTGGTTGTTCTCACTTGCATCACAGAGAGAGAGGCCTCTATCCTTATGAATGAACGCATTCGTAGAGTGTGTCTTGAAATACAGGACAGTTGGACTGAAGAAGAGAGAGCGCGAAGGTGGGTGGGTAAGCCTCGTATCGAATGGGATACTCCAATAGTTGAAGTCATAAATACAAACGGGAAGGAAGATGATGGGTAAGATGTCTAGAGACAAGGGCAAGAGAGGTGAGCGTGAAGCAGCCAAGGCTCTTAAAGATTTAGGGATAACTGCACGAAGAGCGCAACAGTATTGTGGTGTGGCAGGTGATTCAGATTTAATAACAGATATAGATAAACTACACTTTGAGGTGAAACGTGTCGAAAGATTCAACCTATACGGCGCTCTTGAGCAAGCTGACGGAGACAGAAAAGCAGGTCAAGTTCCTGTTGTCCTGCATAGAAAGAATGGGAAGCCATGGGCAGTTATCCACTACCTCAAAGATTGGAATGAAATTGCCGAAGCCTTACCGGTTCGAGAAGGTCGAGATAACACTTGATAACATTGACTACATTAGGAAGATAGGTGAGAACACTTACTCCATAAAGTTTACCGACCAAGAGTTCCCGCAAAGAGTTAATGAAAGTTGGATAGCTCTTGAGTGTTTTAAGTATGAAGGCATTACTAATGCGTGACTTTTTAACTGAGACACCTGCTGTCTTTATACTCTTTGGAGTATCGCTGTGGTTCTTTATGTATCAGCTAAGGAAGTTAAATGAACTCTCTGAATGAAGACATAGTAACGTGCAGCATTTGTAGCATACAGTTTCTTTCATGCAATGAGGGGGTGCATGGATATATAGGTATTATTGAATTCGCTTTTTGCCAAGAGTGTCTTGGTGGCGTACAGGATATGGTGGAGAACAACCATATCTGTCCTGAGTGTGGATACTTTGAGGGGGGAATTGAGGATGTTGATGACCTTTGACGATGACCTAGACTTCGCTCGTTCAGCAGAACATATGATTAGAGATGTGCTTAAGGTATCGGGTTGGCCTGATACAGAGCTTAACGCATCTAAGGATTATGCAGAGCTTAAATCATATGACCTGCACAACTCAAAGTTTACTTGTGAAATCAAACACGACAGAAAATGTGAGTCCACAGGTAACATATTTATAGAAGAGTCTTGTAATGGAATAGAGAGTGGCCTGTGGGGTACGAAGGCAGACTACTGGGTTATTGTCACCAATGAGGGCGCTTGGGTGATTGAGACTCCAAGGCTACGCTTCCTTGTAAAGAGCGACAAAGATAAGGAAGGTACGGTAAGGCAGATGTCCGGTGATGGTGGACGGGTTACTGGTGTCACATTCCCTAAAGAGTGGATGAAGAAACACTGCACGAAGTTTATACGTGAAGACAAATCATTCAGCACTGATAAGGTCTACTCCATCTTTGATAACCAATAGGTAGTTATCCAGTCACATATCAACTTCAGTTCTTCAGGGGTAGCGTTGCTCTTGATAGTGTTAGCACGTTTACATATCACGTGTATGTTGTCCTTGGTGTAACCCTTGCGTGGGTCTATGCGGTCTATTGTAGGACTGGCTGGCCCTCCTCCCCTAAGACCAACTGAAGAGAACATTGGTATCTTGAGGATTGGACAAATCATAGGTATGACTATATCCTCTTTGTTTAAGTCGAAGTAAATGTTCTTCGCTAGTGAACGCCTCTTAGCGTTACGCCATAGCATGTAGTTTGGATTCTCTCTGTTGTAACGTCTATCTCTTTCTGGGTCTCGAATCCGTGATACTGCATTCTTTATTTGCATGTATGAAAGGTCTTCAAACTGAGGCAGGTCAACCAACTCGCTAGGGTAGGCTTCCTCATGAGTATCTAGATATTCTTTCACACGCTCGTTGATAGTTGTCACTTCAAATCCTCTTTCATTGCCCCCGTGTATATGCGTATAGCTTCCTTCTTGCTAGCTGGTGCTAGTACCTCTAAAGCATCAGCAGCATGATGCAAAGCCTGTCCATTCTTATCGCAATCACGAACGCTAGTCTTTAGCTCTTCGATTAACTCACAATGCTTAGTGTAGGAATCTAAGAAGTACGGAGCTATTGCTCGCAAAATCCTCCACAACCCCCACATTAAGAATATTACAAAGGCCGTTGGCAATCCAATACTATTTACTATAGTTATCCAGTCTTGAGTTTCCATAATCATTTTGCACCCAACGGTCAGCGGCAACCTAAGCTACCGCTGACCTACGACGAACTTAATCGTCGGAGGGGGTGCTGCTCCCATCGTAAGGCACTACCTTACACTTAAAGTTAATAAGGTGTAAAAGAAATCTAAAGAAGCGAACACGCACAAAACCCAGTGACTCTAGATGTTCCTGCACAGATACGCAGGTTGCACAGTTACGTGTCCTCACCATCACTCTTGTTCGTGATAGCGGTAGTATGTACCAAGACTTCATTGCTCCACCTTCTCTGGGTTAACGCTACGAATAGAGTCGCCTAGTATCAATGCCACAATAGTCATGACGGCATTGTTGACTGACTCCCTAGATATCCCCTTCTCTTCCAGCCCGAAGTATTCATATGCAAACATGAACAACACGGTAAGTATTCCAGTAAGCACACGCTTACTGTTCTTCAGGCTGTTAATAAAATCACTAACGATGTTCTTAATAGCACCCATTATCCTACTCCTATCATCTTAGACTTAATAAACATATACACAGCCATGCCTACAACAAGCAGTGCTACTAACCATTTTCGCTTATTTGCTTTGGCATTTGCTAGGTCAGCCTTAGCTTGTATGACAGCAGATTTCCCAGCGGTCTTGGCCTCAACTTTACTTGTGCGTGCTTTAACTCGGGCATCTTTTTTGAAGCCGTGAATTTCAGCTTCAGTCGATTCCTCTGAGTTTGTATAGTACCCATGAGAATCCACCTTACCGACCTCCGTTGTAGAATCTTTCCTTCGACTTTTTTTCTTCTTCCGTGAGTTTCGCATTGCTCTTCCTCCCTACATATCCCCTCAATCGACCCATGACATTCTGCACACCATGATTGATGTCCACATGGTCTAGGTCACCCTCGTTCCTTACATAATGTTTCTTCACAAAGTCTGATGAATAAGTGAAGATTTGATTAGCTATGTCTACATCTAACTGGGTTGGATTGGCTGCACTTATCTTTGATATAGCAGCTTCAGTTACAGTTCTTGCTATCTCTCCTGAAGACATTGCAAACTTGGTGTACTCTGGTCTGGTTAGTTTTATCTGACCTTTCCTAGGGTCTTTCCATGCCCTGCTCTTATGTCCACCCAACGCTTCTCGTGGATAACTCTTATCTACACCTGACTTCTTGTTCCAGTTCTCATATAGTTCGTAACCTATAAATCCTTTTCTCTCGCCTCGGTATCGCACCAACGGAACAAGTAGGTTCTTTGTTGTGGCTGAGGCATCCATCTTCTTCTTAACATCACCATCGGCGAATTCATTATCAGCCACCTCTCCATAGGGATTAACGATTGGCTGTGTTTCGTCTAGGCCCATCACCCCTCTTACCATGTCAGGTAAAACTGCTTTGTTAGCAAAGGTTTCTAATGCTGTATCACCTTCACCATGAGCTACGTAGCTACGCCCCTCTCTCAGAGGTTGCTTTATGATATTGGGAACCAACATTGCCGCCTTATCCATAACGTACCCAGTGAAAGTCTTTTTCCCCTCTGCCATGTCTCCTATGTCTTGTACAACACGCAGGTGTGGCTGCGTATATGCCAAGGAGAGTGTTTCTTTTACCGAACTCGCTAAAGCAGACCCAACCCCTTCCTTCTTAAGTCTAAGGTGAGACTCCGTGGCTAGATTAGCCGCAGGGAGATATGGGGATAGCTCATTTACATCCCATGTGTGACCAAATAAAGTGACAGTCCCTCCCTTGGTTGGTGCAGTGTACTGGGACTTACGCTCCCTCCAATTAGTAGGCATTGCACCAGTTATATTGAAGTCCTTGGTTCCAATGTATTCTTCGTCGTCATCATCACCTGAACCAATAAGTGCAGACATAACTAATGAAGACAGGATTAGGTTAGTAAATGCAGCACCCTCGATTCCATTGAACGGATGCTTGCCAGCTTTCCTGTTCTGATTCATTCTGTAAACAAGAGCGCCCGAACCTGTAATAGGAACCCTAGAGATTAACTCTATCAGGATATTCGTAGGGGTCATCTTGAATGGTGTGTTTAATGTTACAACTGCATCAGCCAAGACACTCTTTCCGGATAATTTCCGGCTTACTTCACCGACTTTACCTGCGGCTGTTTTAGTAGGCTTCTCCTCAGTATCCATTGTGAATTGCTCTGTTGTTTGGAACATGGCCTGCTTACTGTGGGTAAGTGCTGCCTTCCATGCTTCAGAGCGTTCATCCATGACAAGTCGCATTATGTATGAGTCAACTTCGTCTTCAGCTAACTTGCCATTCTCAACTGCATTCCTAGCTATACCAGCAGCAACAAACCCAACAACTCTCCTCGCCTCTTCGTTACGAATAAAGTCGTCAGTTGCCATCATCACTCGTGTTGGCAATAGGATGGAATGTTGCAGTGCTAGGATGATGTCGTCTGCACGCAAAGCTAATAGTATCTCGTTTTCAATCTGGGGCCTACTAGGTACAGGTACTGTTCCTCCGTAGTTCTCTAGCTCACGGAAGTTAATCTCTTCCTTGTCGAAACCACGGTGTTTTAAGTCTAAGTGACCAATGCCATCCTTCAGGGTCTTTGCTGCAATCTCAGCACTTAATCCTTTCTCTTTCTTGAACTGCTTGAAGACAGCATGTGCCCCATGCAGCAGCTTACCAACCATACTGTTAGAATCTTGCATCCCCTGAATAAAGGCATACTTGAGACCTGTGTTTATATAGTCAGCTAGCTCTGGATTGTCTTTAAGTATCTCCCTGAACTTACGAATATCTCGGGTGTCAATGCTCTTGTCTATCTTGCCTCCCACCTTCTTTGTTATCTTTCGAGGCAGTTCAAAGAACAGGTTTCTACCTAGCATCTTCTCAAGCCTCATTGCTTTATTGACAATGACTCCACTTGTAGCATTAGTGACAAATGTTCTTGGCCCACTCAAGAGACTGAAGTAAACGTAAGCCTTCGCCCAAGCGTATCCTTTCTGGGACTTGGTAAGATAGAATGCTTTAACTGCATTGAATAGCTTTGCTGATTCAGCAGGGTTTTGGCTCATGCGAGCTATGCCCCTGTCAGATATATCAAACCCTTTAGACTTTAGATACTTGTGCAGTTTAGACCGGCGGTCTGATAAGGTGTCAATTACTTTCTGTACTTTAGCATTATTAGCTTTCTTCCCCTCACCTTTACCAGTTCCTTTTCCTTCAGTCCCTTTACCTGTACCGCTACCACTGCCCTTACCAGTTCCAGTTCCCCCTCCGGTTCCATCTCCTGTGCCAGTACCAGTTCCAGTAGAACTTCCAGTTCCTCCAGTTGCTCGGCTGTCTTGAGTTGTTTCTTCTCCAAGGACACTAACCGAGTCGCTATTTGGTTTAGGGACAGGATTAGCAAATCCACCCTCTTCGTCAATGACAGGTTCGACTGTCTCAATTTCAAGAGCAGCCCCCCCTTCTCTTGGTGTGTCCTTGGACGTATCATATCCCAAGCCTTCCTCAAGAGCTTGCTGGTCTTCATCAGTAACCCCTTCAAGAAGTTTACGAATCCAGTTCTCACGTTTCTCTGCCTCCGTTTGAATAGGGTCACGCCGACTTCTCATAGCGGCACTTAGCTCTGAACCAAAGATTTGCTGTAGTCTGTCGTACCTCTCTCGCCTTACTATGTCTGAAGCATCACCGGTTTCTCTCGCCTTCTTGTACAGAGCGTTAAGGACTGCGGGGATAAGAAATGCGTTGTTTATGGTGAGCTTCTTTCGGCCCTGCATAATATCAACAGCTTCTTGGTAAGCAGCTTCAAGGTCACGCAGGACAGCATTGCGAGCGTTAGTCTTTAATGCTTCATCGTTAACCACGGCTTTATTAACTGCATACTGCACACCGCTAGCTAATTGGTCTGGCCTATCCGGTTGCTCTTCTGACTTGATTGACTGCACATATGGGAGTGGTGGTGAGTAAAGCTGATGTGGCTCCGGGATAAACCCTCTTGATTCCCGGGCCTCTTTCTTTATGCTGTCTTCAAGGAAGCCCTTGTAATCACCATCCATTTCAATGTCTGGCATATCATTTAACATGATGTTGAGACCCAACTCACGTGCAACCTCGGGTACATCATAAAAAGAAACTCTGTCATAAGACTCAAGTTTCTTTAGCATTGCACGGGAATCGTCTTTGCTTATAACAGCACTCTCTAGGAGGTCGTTGATGATAAGCTCTATCTCTTCTGTCTTGTTAGATTCTTTCTGCTTCAATTCGTATTCAAAGTCTGTATACAAATCAAGCTCTTCATCAAAAGCACGTTCACTTAATTCGGTTTCTAAAGCATTGTATTCACTTTCCCAAATTTCTTCTGCTCTCTTTTCAGCCTCTTCATACATCTCAAGCTGGCGAGCATTGAGTCGGTTGGGGCGAATTCTTTTTGAACCAACAGTCTGCTCGTTAACCCTAGATGTAGGTATAAGTATTTGGTCAGTAGAAAATACAACATAGGTTGTCTTAGGTGAATCACCCCTAGTCCTGTAAATGATTCCATCTTTACCTAGGCTTTTGGCGTTCCTAATTAAGGAAGCCATTCTCTCTA
>JGI25132J35274_1000537_pt1 | contig 10126 bp, 5 predicted proteins | sample ETNvirenome_6_30_FD_35274 | JGI IMG/M metagenome (IMG submission 35274)
AGCGTTGAAGATTATATGAGAAGATTGATGAGAAACAAGGAAGGCGAACAATGAGTTTAAAACAAACTTGTCGTTATTGTGGTGAAAACACATTAGCGAAGCGTTTAGTCGGATTCTATGTAGGTTCGACTGAACAAGTTAAACTTTGGGAATGTAGGTCTTGTTATAAGATTTGGTCAGTAAAAACGCATTAAAGGGCGAGGTAACTTTAGGGTTGCCTCGCCCTCTTTTTTTTTGGCTTTTCAAAAGTCATCTATTGTTCCTAGCCATGTTAAAACAAAGCCACAGATAAAGGCTATAAAAGCCATTATAAATAATTTCATATAATCACGAATTGTGCCAATTAGTTATTTCTGCTTGTGTTGGCGGAGTTGGATATGTCGAACTCGGCCAATTAGCACTAATAAGAGTAACAGTCCTTACTCCATTTATTTTAATGGTTTTAAATATTGCTGGTGCTAAATCTTTCCAATCAACTAAAGGATAATTTGTTTCTAAAAATGTTCTCATGCAAGCCATAATTATGCCACCTTTGTTATAGTAAATGCTGTGTATGTCGGATTATTTGTTGAATGCGGGTCATTTGAAAGCGGCCCCGTAGCAACTAAAAATGGGTCATTTGTATCAATAGGATTAGGCCAAACTATATATCCGCTTAATTCAATAACTGTATCTCCTGTTGTTTTTATTGTAGCAGTAGTAAATTGCGACATTCTTACATCTTGAGAACCTAAGTGCATAACCGTTCTATTATAGGCATATTTATTATAAGTAGTCCCATCTCCTATTGATAAATCAAACTCTAAATTATTTGCCAAAAAAGCATCCAATTTTCCTTGAAGCGCAGTTACAGCATTTTGTGTTTCTGAGTGTAAAGCGGCAGTAGGATTTGAAGGAGCATCAGGATTTACTGTTTGTGCGCCCAATACTGCTAAACTGTTATCAGCAGCAAAATAACCATATACTGTTATTTGAAATACTCCTGCTCCTTTTAAAGTAATACTATCTCCAGAAAATGTAACTGTGTTAGTATCTTCTGCATATGCAGTAAAATCACTTGAATTGAATGTGTATCTTGAACTCGAAGTTAAATCTTCATTAGCAGTTAAACCATATCTTACTATTTTTGGACTATTAGACAGTTGCCCATTTTCTGTAATTCTAACATCTTGACCAGTATCATCAGTAAAGAATAATGCATTAGGAACTTCATTCTTAACCCATAATTGCCCTAAAGCCGCAGTATCGGCTTGCGCTCCAGACTGTTCTTGAATATATAATTGATTTGCTAATTTTAAACCACTTACTCTCGCACTATTACTTCCATCAATAAAAAACGATAATGTATCTACTCCACCGTCATTGGCATAGAACTCAAGGTCTTTATCTGATTCCTTTGCTCTAATTTGAACATCTCCAGCATTACTAAATATTTCTAAAGATTCTGTATAACCCGAATTATCTCTACCAACACTTAATGTATTAGCGGCCTTTTCAGTTGTAAAGAATTGAACTCTTCTTGCACCATTAGAAGTAGTCGATGAATACTCCAACATAGCAATAATTGTATCTCCAGCCGTGAATTGAGCGACTCTATTGACGGCAGTAGGAACTCTCAATCTAACAACATTTGAAGAATCTACTACAATTAAATAATAACTATTATCAGATGTAGCAGTAAAAGCAGCAGCATTAAAGGTAGTTTGAGAAGAAGTATATTTTCTACCATCTCTATAATAATTACCTGCGGCAACAGTAATAATTGGGTCTGATGAACTTTGAGTAATGTTGAAACCATTAGTTGTTTTTAATGCAAAGTTTCCTTTTGTCATTTGATTTAATGCTTTAATAATTCCTGAATGAGGAAAATCTACTAAATCATCAATTTGTCCAAAGGTAATTCCTGTTCCTTCTGTGCTTATAAAAAATGGGTTATTATCTGCCATATCATTCCACCTCTAATGTTAAAAATATTTCTAAGTTTTCGTTTGAAGAAAATGGCCCAATGCCATCAAAATTAACTCTTGCTAAAAGATTAGAACTAGAATCAAAAATGCCAAATTCTCTAATTACCTTTCCTGTCATGTTAGCAGAAGAACCTTGAAAAATTGCTTGAACTTCAATTACGTTTGTGTCTGATTTAATCGCAGCAAATGTTGAAGTCGATACTGTTAATGGAACATCTAAGGTTGTAGCGGCTGGACTTGTTGAATTACCGCCTTGTCCTATTTTACCATTGTTTATGGTAGTTTGTATGTTTGTTGCTACTAATTCTTTTAATTTGTCTGTAATCATTCTAATTCCTCATCTACTAAAGTTTCGTATGTTATTGAACCACTTGCTAAACCAAAAGGAGAAGTTCCTGTATTTAATGGTATCGAGAATCCTAGTGGGAAGCCTGTGGTTGGAAATACCTTCTTTCTAACAAGCAGTTTTAATTGATTAATTTTAACTTCTTCTAAGAAATCTAAACTTTCTGATTCCTTAAAAGATTTATTTCTTAATTGAGAATTAATCTTTTTGTTTTGTATAATTAAATCAGCAAATCTATCTTCTAGTCCTTTGCTATACTTTCCTAATTCTAATACCATTAATCCAGTAAGTAAATACTCTATTTGTAATACCATATATTCAGAAAGTGGAATATTTTCTCTAGGTATTTCAACATTGATTATATCCCCTACTTTAATTTGCGAAATCTTAGAATGTCCAACAGTAATCTTTAGTTTCTTATTCGATGAAGAATGCAATTTAAGTAATGCCGATGCTTCTTTATTTACATCTTCTTGTGTTGTAAGTTCAGCGTTAAATACTTCAAATGCTTTCAAACCAACATCATTAATGCTTCTAATATCCTTTCTGACCTTCTTATGGTTTCTTCCATAGACAGTAATTTGATTATAGAAGTTAAACATATTCTTTGACTCTTCAAAATCAAATATCTGATATTCTCCTGTTTCATTAAGAACGATGCCCTTGAAGAAATCATTTGCTAATCGGTCTTTAATTTTAAATGTTCCATTTTCTTCAAAGAGAGTTAAGTCTTTTTGTTCAAGTAAGAAGTTAATTGCTGAAAATAAATCAACACCTTGATAATTAGGTGCTAAGTATAGCGGGTAATCTTTATTTTCTAAATCGAATACTATGTTATTTTCTTCCATGAATTCATTGATAAGTTCTTCTGTTTCATTTGCAATTGTAGCGGTTGTCCCTATACAGGCTCTTGTAGGTTCAATTTCTATTGTTTCATTTGAAGTTACAGTAAATGTTTCGGAAACGCTAACAATTCCATGCATTTCTTCCATGCTACCAAATTCTAATATAATTTGTTTTTCACTTGTAAAATCTGTATTTTCACTTACTGTTATTGAAGTAGATTGGTTATTTTCCCCATCAGACATATATAATGTATGATTTCCTTCAGATAAAATATCTGTAAAATTCTTTGCTTTTCTCATTACAATATAATCTTCACTACTGCTTTGTTTATCTAAATCTACTGCAACATACATTGATAAAATTGCTTCTTGTATTGGCCCTAAACCTGTATCAGATTTTTCTCTTGAGCCTTCTTTAATAGCATAATCTTGTTTAGGGGAATACATTTCATCTGAATTAGCCTTTTTAGTATATTTTGGAGATAGCATATTTAAAGAAATTTTCTTTGGTGATTCTTTATAGAAAGCAGTTTCGTTTGGTTTCATAATTCTATATGACCTATTATTAGTTAATGCCTTATCAGTAGTTAAATTATGTCTAACCGAGCCATCATTATTAATTTCGTGTGAAAGAACATAAATAATATCTTCTGGAATAACATTATCCATTCTTCTCAAATCAATGGTTGCCCCACCGCCACTTGTTGATGCTGCTTTTAAATCAGTATCAAAACCTGCTTCAGAAACTAAGTAGCAACCAGTTATATCAACAAAGTCTAACCAACCATTTTCCGAAGTCATCGCTTTTAATCCGACTGAATGTAATGTTCCATTTGATGAATTTACAGTAGTTGCAGTATCATGGTCAATAGCATCATAATGTAATCTTGGACAAAAACATAAATTTGCTCCAGATGCTTCATAACTACTACTTCCAGATGCGACTAATCCAGTATAATTTGGGTAATCTTGAGGAAATTCTGTTCCAAAGGTTTTTGGGCCAGCCGAATCAGTTTTTAATATAAAAAAGTCAGTATGTTCATCGACGGCATCATCAAATTGATAAACTCTTGTGCCTCCTACTGGTATTGCTAAACCTTCTTCTACTGTTACTAATCCTCCCTGTTCTATCATATATGTATCTAAAACAACCACTTTACATTGGTCAAACATATTAGCAGATGATTCATAAAGGAATCTAAATACTCTACTTGGAAATTGTCTATTACTAGCAGTTAAATCAGAATTTCTATCATAATTGAATCTAAAAGGTAAAACAACTCTATCCGTAGCATCAGCATTAAAAACCACGCTATGATTATCTGTATTTTGCGCCCAAAAATCATTAGCATGACTAGCATAGTTTTGAGTAATTAAAGCACCTCTTTGAATATGACTTCTATCTTTAGTAATAAAAGTATCGGAATCTTTTGTTCCTTTTAAATTTACATCTAATTTTCCTGCTCTTTTAAATAGACTACCCGAAGTAAATGTATTCTCACTATTTCTTCGAGTAGGGCTTGTAAAAGTAATTGTTTTTGCTCCCGAATTGTAAGAATCAACTTCTCCTATAAGTCTATAATCTGAATCATAATAAACCTCACCATTAGCAGGTGTGCTTCCTACTGTATCTAAAACAATTTGATTTGCGCTGGCACTAAGGCTATTAGCAACATGAATCGTATTTGTAGTATCAGTAAAAGTATATGCATTGAAATCAGCAATTCTAAAATAATTTTTAGCATCTACTGTTGGTTTTTCTGGATTTATTGGATTAAAGTGTGCATCAAAACAAAGTTCTGTTAATCTCATTATGCCAAATCTTTTAAGAGAACTGAGGTCTTTATCTGAGTTAAGTGTAATTGATTGAAAAGAATTATCTGTTATGTTTTTAATTTTTCCTGAACTAGTATCGGTATATTCTAGTTCTTCATTAACTGCCTTGTTATTTTGCATTAAAAACAAATTATAGTTATTGATTGTTTTATTGGAACTCATAATACTATCTTTTCTTAAAGAAGAATATGGAAGTATATCGCTATTTATGTAAAAGAAAAGACTTGCCGCAGAAGTGTCTTTTTGGTCTAAATCAGTTTTTAACTCTTCGATAATTGTTAATCCACCAGCAGTAAATTCTGGAGGAAATTTATTTTGTCCTAAACTTCGTTGTAGTCTTAGATTTTGTCCAGTAAAATTACTACCATAAGCAGAATCTAAGCCTCTCATATCTAAATCCATCTGAATATCATCGCCTGTTCCTGTTTTATCATATTGATTTGTATTATCTGAAACAAGTTTTGGTGAAAACTTATAAGATATAGCATGGTGTTTTAATTTAGAAGCGTTTTCATATGTTTTATTTTGAGCATCAGAAAAAATATTTGATTTTGAATTTAATAAATTAAAATTACCATCAGCCACACTTATTAATTTGTAATACATTTGACCATATTTTTTTGCAATATCTGTATTTGAAGCGTATATATTTTCAAAATTTACTGGAACTGCACCACTTGAGGTAATTTTTGGATGAGGAATTGTTAAAATTTTACCTCCCCATAGATGTTTTCCATTAACAAAAAATAAATCATGGGTGTCTTTAACAACTGAAAATACTTTATGACCAGTAGTAGGGGAAACATTTCGGTCTAATATAAGTAATGGCCCATAATCAGGTTGACCTGTTATAAAAATAAAATCTACAACATATCCTGCAAATTGTGCTGAATCTGAATCAGCACCGATAAAAACAGCATCACCAAAATCAAAATCTTTAATTCCGTCTGTCGCTACTTCTATAATTGCTCCTAAAAGGTCATTCCAAGTATCAGAACCTGAAATAACAGTATTTTGGATTGTTGCTTCTTCTGTTAAAGTATAGGAAGAACTATTTCCATAATTGGGTAATTTTCTTCCTAAAGTAATAGGAAGATAAGGTGCTAGAACAATCGTTGATTCATTTTCTTTCTTTTCTATACTAACCACTTCAAAATCAATTAAAGTATTAACAGTATCGAAAGAAGAATTTGATTCACTACCAATTTCATCTACAAATTTTGCTTGAAAAGCATTATCATTTTTAATTGATACAGGACTGTTAATATGATAGCCAATTGCTTTAGGATTCGTATTAATGCTACTTCCAACCAAATCGTTTCCTTCTGAACCATCAGACATTGTAATTTCTTTACCACTTGTAAAGAAAACTCCTTTATCAGCAGAACCAGTTAAGGATGTGGGATTAACTGATGCAAGATGAGATGAACTTAACGCTTTGTTGAAAATATAATTTTTATCTGTTTCTACATATACTCTTTCAGTATTAACTTCTGTTATAGCAGGAGTAAATGTTAAATTCCAATGTGCTGAACCATCAGGAACTGCATTAGTAACTTCACCTATATATCCATTTACTGTAAATAATCTGTCTCCTACTACTGGAATAACTGTTAGAGAACTAGCAATAACTCCTGTATTTAAAGTAGTTCCTCCTAAAGCAATTGTATAATTAGATGCTCTTATTTCACTTAATGTATTATACGGACTCAAAGTAGAATAAATAATATCTTCCGAAAACGCAGTATCTTTATTGACAATTGGCCCAAATAATTTATTAATATCGCTTCTTCCAGAAAGTTCTACATAGTTCTGCGAATCTTCTTTATATGAATCAACCTTTTCAATTGTTCCAGAAAACCTCTCTACTTCTATATGATAAGAACCTAAAGAATATCTAAGCGAGGAATCAGAAGAATAACTTTGAGAATTAGAACTTAATGTAATTAGTCCATGAGTAGCATCAACAGAACTTACAGATGATTCAATAAACTCCATATCCTTTGACATTGTTTTAACATATAGTTCAGAACTTCTACCTGCAAGTAAATTAAATGAAGTTAAAATTGTATTATCTTGATAATTGTATGCTCTTCTTTGTAGTGTTCCTGTTAAAGACATTACATTAGGAGTCGAAAAAAGTGCTTCTGTTTCCGTTCTTACATAACCTGTTCCATTATCAGAAGGATGTTCAAATATAATAACCCATTTAGCAGAAGATGAGGAATAAGAAATGCTACTGCAAATCAATATTTGTGTTCCTATTTTAACTTCGTCTCCTGCGTTTATGAATAAACTTGGGTCGGAATAATCAGTTCTAACAAAATATCTTGGGTCGCTTGCACCACTAGTTAATGAGTCTATTTCCATTTTCATATCAACGAAGTCATTCAAATCTCCAGTAAATACTCTATGTCTAACTCTATACTTATCAAATTCTTTAATTTTACTTGTAAGCATTCTGCTAGGATTCATAATCTTAGTTTCACAAAAACCCCCACGATTTCCAATAGATTGTTCTAATTTATTATCAATTACGTTGTCTAACACATTAACCTTTGTTGGGGAAAAATCATAATGTAAATATCTAATCGGGCCTTCATTGACAATGACAGACGTTGGATTTATTAAATCATCACTATCTCTTCTAGCATTAGGGAATGCATCATCATAATCAGTATAATCTAAACTGTTAATGGTATTGCCTTCATTAGAAGTATGTGTGCTTGGGTTGTCTAAATCTTTTAATTTATCAACCAATGTTAATTGCATAGAGTATTTACTATAATCTAAAATTTTATTTGAAAACTCCTGTTCTGTAATAAAAGTATATTGTTCTGAACTAGAATCTAGCGTGGTCGTTCCCCCACTATCTGTTTTATTTAACCTAACAAAATACTTAGTATTATGGTCTAATTCATTCTTCTTATTTAGAGAAGATTCTAACAAATGAAACAAAGGAGATGAAACAACAAGGGAGGCTTTTAGGTCTTGCTTAATTCCTGCTGAAAAAGCAATAGCAGTAGTAGTTTTAATTGGGCCTTTAAATAACATAAACTTTGTATCTTTAGGTATTTCTTTACCTAATGCTGGAGTAAACTCAAAAGCATCTCCAGCGGCATCTTCTGTAATGATGTCTGTTACTCTTGCAAAATGATGTTTTAAATGGTCATCTGAATGTATTAAAACAAAGTAATGGTAATCACTATCATAATTACCACCTGTTAATTGAACCCCTGTCGTAGTAATAGAATCATAACATTTAATTCTAAATCCTTTTGTAGTTTGTAAATTGTTTCTTTCTGTATTTTCTGTCGATGTTCCAACTTCTACAAAGGTTTCGCTTGATGTAGAATCNTCNGGATAAATTAAAGTAAATAATCTATCCGTAGAACTAAAACTGGTGTTCGATTCAATTAGAGGATTAGTAGGAGTTTTATATCCATTACCACTACTAAAAGTAGTTTCACCTTTTTGAAAGACCTTGATTGCCATTATAAATCAATCTCCTCAAATCTAAGATAAAGTAACGTGTTATTTAAACTTGGTAAAAGAGTTTCTTTATTTGTAAATGTTGTTTTAGGAAGATTTAAAATAGACATTTCATGCATTTCTCCCATAAACTGTTTATTTACAATTGCTGAATTAGCACCAGTAGCACCAGCACCCGTAGCACCAATAAAACTATCTGTTCTTGTAAAAGCAAATGTTCCTGATTGAGTATGTTTAGTGCTTAGAACATTAATTCCATTTAAGAAGATATTGATTCTATTGCTTGGTTGAGTATATGTGCAAGCAATATGATAAGTGCTATTAATGTAAGAAGCCTCTTTTCTTGAATGAATAAACACTTTTGTTCCATTACTCAAGGTCGGAGAATATGAAGCGTTAAGAGTAACGCTCGTCGTTCCGTTGATGCTGGCGATAGTGCCAATAGATGTGAATGTAAAGCCATCTCTAATGAAGAGTTCTTGACCCACATGGCATAAATTTTCCGTTGAACTAGAAAGGCCAATCACCGCCCCACTATGAGAGGTGGTCGAGCCTACCAAATCAAATACTCTTCGGCCACTACTATCAAATCCTTCAGTATCGGAAGATGACCCCCATTTAAACATAGCACTTTTATTAGCAGTAATAACTGCGCTTGTTGTAGTAAAGTCTTGAGAAGTTCCTCCGATGTCCATTGAAACTTTTATTTTGTATTCAGCAGGTTGGTTTTCGTTAAAAGATGTAGCATTAACTAATGATATAGAAAATTTATCGCTTGAATATATTACCATTTCATGTGTTAATCTTCCCCCATTGACAGGAAGATAAAGTTCACTTTGATAATTCGCAGGTGTTGATTGATGGCTACTTGATGGCATTATCTTTTTACTTGAAGTAAAACTAGGAATAGTTCCAGTTACGCTTTGACGACCATAGCCATTAATGTCGTATGGAGTAATAATTGCTTCAAAAGTAAATGAACCTTCATGGTCGAACAAACCATATCCAATATCATTTGATGAATCGTTATCATTATTTGTATCAGCCACATTATCTGAATAATCTAGTTTAACAAACCCATTACACATAACAGGAAAGACTAAACTCCTTTTCTTACCTGCTAATACTTGATACATTTAATTCACCTCAAGGAGTAATTGATGCAACTTGGAAATCTAAATTAAAACTAATTTCAACTGTTTCAGCAGCAAAATCAAAACTAAATGAACGAATAAAACCTGTTACTCCTTTTGCTGTTGCTGAATCTGGAAAATCAGAAAGTTTAGCAGGAACACCGATGTTATCGCTAGTGTTGTTATCGCCTCTTGAAGCAAAGTTAAATGGAACATCTACTGCGGTATTAATGTTATTTACATCTACTCCTGCCCTTTGTTGTGTTTGGTCATTACCTACAAAAGAAGGATAGAGAATAACTAATTCTGAAAACGCTTGATTTTTTGCTAATCCTGTTGAATCAACGCCCGATGCAATCATTTGTGCGACTTCATGAGCAGTATAGGTTAAAGTAACAAAATCATTATTACCTGTCCTATCTTTAGTAATTGTAGTATCAAGAAGAAAACCTTGAAGAGAAATTGATTTATCAGCCATTCCTAAATCTAAAGCAGCAGTAATTGATT
>JGI25132J35274_1000538_pt1 | contig 10124 bp, 22 predicted proteins | sample ETNvirenome_6_30_FD_35274 | JGI IMG/M metagenome (IMG submission 35274)
GGAACATGGACCGAGGGTCTGGACCAGGATAAAACTATTCTTAGGATGTGTCACGTGGAACGCAATTTGGTGTGGTGAGAAACGAATTTTTCTACCCTTCGTTACTTTCAACTCTACTGTGAAAAAGGTGCCAGAATCATTATAGCCCAATAGATCAGGCATACCAGGAATACTAAGGTTTTCAATCCTATTCCAGATAATTTTAGGTGTTTTAGCTTTAAGTTTTTTATATAATTTTTGCTCTGCACCCACTAATTTTTCTGGGTAACTTTGTTGTTCTCTTTGCCATCAGATTTAGGCTTTAGAGACACTAACATAGCAATCAAAGTGAACACTTCAGAATAAGGTCTTCTAGACAAATACTCTAATAATTGTTTTCTTTGTTCGTTCGTTATTTCCATTTTCCTCCTTAATAATTTTTTATTAACTTATCATTTAATGATATTTTCTTATCTGTATGTGTTTTTAACACCAACCTTAAACCAGGCTGACCTATAATCATATGCTCTTGCACTTCCATTCTTTTAATCTCTTCAAGGTAGCCATCCTTCTCAATATATATTTTGGCATGACTGATTGCATTACCTTTAAGCTTGTCAGTAAAACTACCTAAGAATTGTTGTAGATCTTTAACTAACATTACACTCCAGAATCACGCGTGCCATTTATACGTACGTTGAAATAATCATCTATCTGTTTAGCAAGTCTTTTGTTATCTGTTTTCAATTCTTCGTTCTCTTGAATCTGTCTACCCATAAGATCTTGATGAGATTTATTAATTGCTAGTAACTCATTAACACGTTGTCTAAGCTTTACAATTAAATCAGAGTTATCTTTATTTTCTCTCTGGAATTTATCATTAACACCAAGTGCAATTGACAATGAGTTTTCCAGTTCTTCAATCCTTCTGGTTAAATCCAATTCTCCTCGATCATCTTTCATATTGACAATATAGGATAGTTACCTTAAATTGTCAATATGGGAGTTCCAAAAAGATTAACAGAAATGCAAAAAAGATTTGCTGAATACCTGGTATTCAATGAAGGCAGAACTACAGGAGCTGACGCAGCCATAGCTGCTGGATACAGCGAGAAAAGAGCTAGAGTTGAAGCATCAGAATTACAAAACCCCAGGTTGTCTCCATTAGTAGTACAATACATAGGAGCTTTAAGAGAAGAAAAGCTCAAGAAATATGAAGTCACATACGACAAACACGTAGCTGAATTAGGAAAGATTAGAGAAGAGGCTTTGAAGAAAGGAGCCTTTTCCGCTGCAACAAACGCTGAAAAAAATAGAGGTATGGCTGCAGGATTATATATAGACCGCAAAATAATAAAAACAGGAAAAATAGAGGAACTATCAGAGGAAGAACTAGAAGCAAAAATGAAAAAAATATTAGAAGATTACGCACCGATTTTAAATGCGAAGCAGGTTGAAGGTGAAGCATTAGAAGTTACTGAATCTTCACCATCTTCTTCACACAAGCCAAAGGGATCATCGTCCGATCCCCAAAAGTTAGAGAGCCGTCCTCATCCCGATCATAAGAAGCAAACAGCTTAATAGCATATTTATCTTTGTTATATAACCAACCCTCATTAATAGGAGTTGCTAATCTCATCTTATTAAATTGTTTCTCATCAGCCCAACCAGAATCCGATAAAATATCAATCCACTCAACTCTTACCTTTGAGTAAGGAATGTCATTCGGTTGAACAGGACTAACAAATTTTCTTCTTCTAGGTTTTCTTCTGGGCATATAAGAGATATACCAGATAATTTTGAAAAAGAAAAACGCATTCGCGCGCGCGCGTAGGCACTGCTACTTGATATTAATTCTCAACTAAGTGTTCATTTTGAGCTTTTGGACAAAATAATTCTGTCCATAAAAGTAATTCTGTCCAACATTCTGTCTGCACTTTAGCTATATATACCAACGATAATAGCTCATTTGGACAAAAAGACAGTTTTTTTTCATGTTTTTTTTTTTCAATTCAAAATTATTCTGTACATCTCTTATACCTGTCTACTGCCTTATTTCTGCCATTATTCTGCCTTCTTTTTGACAAGATAGTCACCAAATCGGCCCTTCCAGCCATATGATCCATGATGCGTGGTCCATGAGTCTAGATTCGCGTATATATTAAATCCAGCACCCTTAACCAAATTACAGAAAGCAAGNTCNTCGCCCTTCCATTGATGACCCTCAAAGCTAGTATCCCAGAAATTGTACATATACTCATCAATAGCATCTTCTTTAGCCCCAATCTCCTTATTCATTTTATCCCTAGTTGCTTCATTAAAGTTAATCTTCAATCTTGGATACTTCTCCATTAATCTTTTAAAGACTCGTCTATGAATTAACATCAATCCCGCTGGACCTTCCTCTATCTCCGCTAGATCCCATTCCAATATTTTAATATTATTTTTATCCTTAAATTTTACAGAATACCTATCAATCCAAGGATCCTCCTTATTTCTATAGGGAGTACAAATTATATCNTTNTCAGGTACTAACATTCTCATTACAGCTTCAGGAGAAAATTCTACATCAGCATCAACGAACAGCATATAATCAAAACCACTATTCAAAAATCCTGCAGTTAACAAATTTCGTCCATGTGTCACTAACGATGATTTAACTGATTTAAATTTACACTCTATTCCAGAGCCACCTAGAGCACTAAAAGTATCCATTAAAGATACACACGTCTCTACCTTCATATCGCCATAACAAGGCATGGCAACGTAAACTTTAGGTTTTGCTTTTTTCATTAAATTCTTCTGGATCCATTTCAACATTAGCCTGTTCCTTTTCACTGTGAACAAGTTCGTGGTACATATCCAGTCTCTTAAGCCACTTATGTTTCCACGATCTTAATTCTTCATCTTGAAATTTAAACTCCTGGAAATATAAGTCAGGAGTACATATCATTATTATACCCTGTCTAATCGTAGATTGATAGACATAATCGTGCGCCATACAATACGCCGCAATTTGCAAATAATAGTCCTCTATCCATTCTACTTTCTTGGGTCGATTCGATTGNTTAAAATCGATAATAGTATCTAATCCATTGTGATTACATACGAGGTCAGTGCTCCCAGCGTAAAGGCCAGGATAGTGTAACATAACTTCACTACCATAGTATTCTTCAACAGGGAGTAACCCTTCTTCAATAATTTTTTGGGCCATGGGCTTCGCCGCCTGTCCGATCTCTGTAAGATCATCGTAGCCAATTCCTTGTACATGAGACTCGATGAACTTGTGCATGGCAGTGCCCCGCCTACTACTAAGATTTTTGATTCGTTCTGCTTCTTCGTTTCCAACTCTGGCCTTCCAATCTTTTAAAAATTGTTGATTTTTTGTTCGCCCTAATATCGTAGTCACGGATGGAAGTCTATACCCAACGATGTCATAAATTCGATGTCCAGATTTTTCATCTGTAATTTGTTTTCCTCCTATATAGTTGAATTTATTGGCTTTTTTTAACTTTGAGACGAGTCTAATATTTTCCTCATATTCCTTTAAATCTTTTTCATCCATCATGCAATTTTTACCTCAGCCTCTGTTTCAATCCAAACTCTTGCACCACAACTCAATGGTTTGTCAGGACTATATATAACTTTACTAGGTCCTAGTATATCAACTTCATGTCCATAGTCATTAGACTTAGAAGTTTTAACAGTTATAACAGGTTTATTCGTTCCGTGTTTTTTATTATGTCTAATGTGATGCATGTTTACATGTATTCTTTTTTTCATATCTTCACAACTTTCATTCCGTAATTGTTAATTCCTTGTTTAATTTTTAATCCTTCTTTCTTTTTTAATTTATTCTTTTTAAATGGTTTATAATCTACTTTGTGATGCCAACGGTTAAATTTCCAAACCACCTCAGCTACATCTGGATGGAGTCTTGCTAACATTTTAGATTTGTCCAATGTACCATTTTTATAAATTTCTTCATTGCCACCCTTCATAGTTTGTGTGGTTGCTTTCTCCTGAATGAATGCATTNAANTGAATTGTACACCAACCATCTTTTAAAACTCTAATAGATAAATCTGTATCTTCATTATACTTTGCACGCCAACGATAGGGTATGTCGTTTCTAATTAATAAACAGGAGTATATTCTAGTATTCATAACAAATGCGGGTAGTTTTGTTTTAGCTTTAGCTAGAAAATCATAGTTAAACCCAGCTAATGCAACGTTCTCATATCTTTCTATGAAATCTTCTGCAGCTTTGAATATAGTTCCTGATGTAACGTGTATATATAAATTTCTGTTTATTCTGCCAAATGCTTTTATATTATCATCTAACAACCAATGACTTGTGGCCCCATTTTCTAGTGCATGTTCCCAGCAGAAATTTCTTGCAGGACCAGAGCCAGTTCCGTGATCCATGGTGCATGAGTCGTAGTTCTCGATGTATTGTTTAGGGAGAATTAGTATTTTATCTTTATCAATGACACTTGCGTATTGATCATACTCTTGTTCTTCAACAACGATAGAGTATGGCATATCCATCTTCTCTAAAGCTTTACTCGTATGTCTACTTTCCCATCGTCCTTTAGATATAATATAAACTGGATGTTTAGGATTCATCAACGTACCGCTTGTCAGCATATCTCCTCTTTTTCCATTCAGGATACCAAAGACTTGGAGCTTTGGTTATCTTTTGACCAATGAGTTCAGCAAACTTGTCGATATCTTCTTGATTCCTAAAGTGTACTATAATCTTTCTAAAAGAACTTAGATCTTCCATTTCAAACTCTGGCATATCTTGCCATTCGTCTTTCCAATTTATTTCATTAAATCTTTTACGATATGTTTCATTAGAAACACGAGATTTCCCATCCCATTTTGGTTTTTTATTTTCCATTTACTTGATTCATTTTCTATAGTCCTCCAGATTAACAACATTATGATCATTATGTTCTGGCTCGTAATGATCTATGATTTGTTCTATTTTGTGAAGTTTAACCTGTGCATAGGGCCATAATAATTTAGCAACTTGATACGCCTGCCTAAATCTTACAGAATAAACCCAGGCATCTTTCCAATGTGCCTTCCTAGAGGGAGAACGATTTCTCTTTCTAACTGTTCCAACCCCTAGCTTTTCATGAATCCATCTTAAAACATGTTCATCACACATTTCAATTCTCATCGTAATCCTTTGACAAAGATAAGCTTTACCATTAGATTTTTTTTCTTTACGTTTAGCAAAATCAATGGAGCCTTCTCCATCAAAGAGTCCTGCAATATACGCTGCGTCCACAATACTAATTGCCATAAGTATAAATAAATCTAACGATACTTGTCATTGGATTATATTCTCCTTTATTACTGCTAGTGCAAGAACTTGTTAACAGTACGACCATCGTTATCAGCATCATCATCTGTAACCATTTTGGGTTCATATACATAAAACTCTCCTTCTGAATCACATTCCCAACATTGATGAATATTTACATCTCTTGGGTCTTCTTGATCTTTTATTTTAACAAAGCCATTGCCATTACAAACATCACAGATAGCTTTATGTACTCTATACTTTTTTAATTTTACCATTTAATTTCTTCGCTTTCTCATTTGCTAGTGATTCAATTGTTTTACTAATAGATAATTTTGCATCTGGTAATAAAACTTTAGACAAAGCAATTAATATGCTATACGTCTTGTGAGTTAGGGAAACGTTACGGTATTTTGTTATATCAGTCATTTAGTTCCTTTCATTTTAATGACTATATAGGATGTCTGTGGGAGATTGTCAATGGAAAAATTTATTAAATTTTTATGTATTTCAGAGGGTGTTGGACCTAGAACAGAAACGTAATTGACAATGTGGCAGAATTGTGGTAGAGGAAGTTTCTTACCTTTAATACCTATCCTATTTTCTCTCTTTAGGATAGGTTTATCAACATTATTAGAGAAAGAATAGTTATTCCTCCTAAAATAAAGAATATCCAAAAAAATATTTTATTCACAAATAATTCCTTGCCAGGTCCCTGGTCCGTTATTCATAAACCAGGCATTACGTTCTATGTCGTAAGTTGCGTGTTCAATTCTTAATTGATCACCATACTCAAAACATTCGTGTACTGTCCCTTCAAATGGAACTACGGGTAGTTTTACTTCCCCGTTGAACAGGAGGATTATCAAAACTATCTCTTTTATCATGTTTCTTTCTACCCCATGCTATTATTTTATTAAATCCTGGAACATTTATTTCTAAATTAGCATATGGTTTCCATTGCTCTTTAATCATGTTTAATTCAATAACTAATACCGACCATTGTTTAGGTGATATGTTTTTACAGGATATTGTTAGTTTTTTCATATTCTTTTTTCCTTTCATATTTATGGGCAGTTATTATTAAGGCTCATACCCAGGAGCCTTAAATACTATATAGGATATCTAGGGATTATTGTCAACCCCCTTTTCTACCTTTTCCACGATATTTACCCATTCTTTTTTCGTGCTTATTTCTGTTCTTTTTATGCCTTCCAGGCCGTTTTCTAGGCTTATCTTTCTTATAATTACTTACACCATATAGTGGCTTTTTCTTAGCCATTTTATTCTAGGTTTTTAGGTGCTTCGAACGTTACTTTTTTAGGATCACTTATATGAGGAATATACGAAATTTTGCCATTCACATGTTGTTTTAAATCTGTGCCGCAAGTGACACATCTATAATGATCTCGCGTAATAGATACTAATAGCGTGGGACAAGTACAGGTAGGACAGGTTCCATTTACAATTTCAGTTTTTATGTCAATGTCTCCAAACATTAGTTACAATTTATTTTATCAAGATCAGCTGGTTTATCTTTATAAAACCAAAACCAAGATGAAATCTTTGTTCCTTCTTGTGTATATGTGCATTTAGGACCTATTGCACATGAACTTAAAGCGAATAACGCTATTATAAAAAATAATTTTTTCATATTAGTCTGCTTTTAAAGTGCCTTTTAAATAACTTAAATCATGAGGTATTTTTTTACTTTTTATACCAATAAATCCTTTTTTCTTCATACTTTTTAATCCCATAGCTATACCTCTTCTAACATTAGGATCTTTTTCCATATAGCCTTTAGTTTTTTTACCTGTTCCTTTTAATGTTTGTACTACTTCTTTACCTTTTTGATATATTTTAAAATATTTACTTGCCATGTTATTGTGATAGTGGGTTTGATGTAGAAACTTTAATTTCTTCTATTTGAACTTTTAATAATTCTATTTCTTTTTCATTAACTAATGTTTTAGTGTGAGAATGTTCAGTATCCACATTTTCTAATGCTGTAACTTTTTCCTCTAATACTGCTATTTGAGCAGAATAATCAGTTGTAGATCTACCTTCTATTTCAGCTAATTTAGTTGTGATCTCTCCATACTTAACGAAGCCACCACCTATTGCAACGATTGCTGCAACTAAAGCTGCTATTCCTGCGAGTTGGTCTTTAAGATTTTTCATTTTTCAACATCTCCAGTTCCATTAAAAGCCTTTGTTTCTTAATATTTATCTCATTAAGTTTTCTAGCTTTGATTTCTATCTTATCATTTTGGGTATAACTTGCAAGATTAGTATTTGGGTATATTTGCCTACTATCAAAGATATTTAATTGGTCTAAATATATGTCTTTTGGCTTATAAAACACTGTATTTTGATACATATCCAGAGATGCTTGCTCACTTGTCATTGCTTCCATTTTTATAATATTCTTGACGGCTAAATTTTTAGATATATCTTTAATGTCTTCGTCAACCTTATCCATTATTCTGGCAAGATTTTTGACGATAGCTTTTTTCTGTTGTATCTTTTTTTGTTTGGCAAGCTTCTTAGTCTGAATAGTGGACTTCTTAGGAGACTCGCTATCAGGTTTCTCTTCTTTAACTTCTTCTTTTTCTTCTTCATTAGTTGCTTGTACCATTTCTGTAGGCTCTTCTTCAATAGCTTCTTCTTCAGCCATGTCAGTATTTTCTTCTTCCATTACCTCTTCTTCAGCCATCTCAGTAGACTCTTCAGGCATTTCTTCTTCCATCATCTCTTCTTCCTGGAATGTTTCCGTCATCATGGATGGCTCTTCTTCCATCACTTCTTCTTCTTGAAAAGTTTCTGTAGTGAAACCTTCTCCGTCCTCGGTTGGTTCCATGAATATGGGTCCATCATCTTCGACGAACGATTCTTCTTCATTAAATACTTCCTCTTCTTCAGAAACCATAGGTAAGAACGTTGCGACGATCTCGTTTGATTCTTCATATATCTCCTCCATCATTGTTTCATCTGCAAATGTAATCATTGGTCCATCTTCAAATGTCATACCCTCATCTTCCATCATAAAGACCTCTTCCTCCATAAAGAATTCTTCTACAAATTCTTCTGCAAATGTAAATTCTTCCATCTCCATAGGCATTTCCATTTCAAACTGAGGCTCTTCATTAAAAGTAAAAGTCTCTTCTTCAAAGGTAAATTCTTCCATATCTTCGAATATTTCTTCTTCTAATTCTTCAAAAATCTCATTTATTTCATCTTGAATAGTTTGATCTATAGGTTCTGATTCGTATGTAATTGTAAGGGAAGGCTCTTTTAAATCAACGGACCAGTGACCTGTTCTATTAGATGTATCTGTAAAATCATATCTTACATTAATGTCGAAATCTGTTTGAGTGCTTCTAGATATAGATAAAGTATCTGATCCAGATTGATAACTACCACAGTTAATGCTGCCACAACCAGTAGAACTATATGTCCTAATCTGTGTTGTTGCTTCACCATCAGCTCCAGTTACTGTTACTGTTGATTTAACTGTAGAATTATAATTGTTCCAATGCCAATATTTAAAAGAATGATTGGATGTAAAACCATCTTGTAATTGCGCTTCTGTTAAATTAGCATCGTCTTTTAAACTTACGTCGTCTGATTTTATATATTCACCATGTTCCGCAGCAATAATGGTACTTCCATGCCTACCATCAGCTGTACCTGACCATGATCCTGAATCAAAGTTTTGATTAAGTAGATTACTTGTTGTTGTCTCTTCTGCTGAAGTTGTAAGGGTTAATAGTGTCAGCAAAAGTGTTAATACGATATGTCGCATAAGCCATTACTCCTATAAATATTAGAAGCCAGATCACTTAGGTGTCTCCCATTCTATATTTTTCTTTTTTTCTTTAATCTTTTTTTCTACCTGTTTGTCAAATTCGTCAAACTCTTTTGTCATTTTAGCTTGTTCTTTAGCTAATTTTTTTTCCTCTAGGGCTTCTTTTTTTTCTATTTGTTTTTGAATTTTTTCTCTAGCTTTCATACGTTTTACATAGATATCGTAATCAGGTCTTTCGTGATCGTATTTAGACCATAACGCTTTAGCTTCTTTACCTATTTTACCATCAATTGGACATGGAGTGCCTGCTTGTATCATTGATTCAAACACACGCTCATCTTGACAAAGAATAGCAACCGCTGCTACCTTCATACCAAAGTCATTTAAAATTCTTGCTAGTTTTAATCTTTCACAATTCTTATCTATAAAATGTTTACCCCCAGATATACCAACACCAAATGTTTGAATCCCTGCTGAAGCTCCTACTGCACAAACATCTTGTGTCATAGCATTATAAGATGGAGCAGAGGCTGATGGTGGTGAAGATTTTATAGTTGAATTTGTAGTATTGCTAGTTGTTGATGTAGACTCAGAACCTGATTCATAGGTAGTTGTAGTAGTTGATTCATATCCACCTTCAATTGAAGTGTTAGATCCAGAAGTGTTTGTTTGTGTAGTATCTGCTCGTTGTTAGATCCAGAAGTGTTTGTTTGTGTAGTATCTGCTCGTGCTGGTCCGCTACAGAAAGCTAAAATACATAAAAGTATAATTAATGCTCCTGTTACATGGTATTTTATAAAATTATCCATTGTTTTCATAGGACATATCAGTAGCCCATTCCTTATGATTTTCATAAGTTCTTTTATTTTTACATGCACAATTATCACACGTGCATGCCCCACCTTTATCTAAATTATCTTTTGGTAGATGCATTGCACTATCACAATGACAATCGCATTGACAATTTTTACATTTAGCCATTTGCAGCCTCTCTGCAAGAAGGACATGTTTTTTTATAGGT
>JGI25132J35274_1000540_pt1 | contig 10118 bp, 8 predicted proteins | sample ETNvirenome_6_30_FD_35274 | JGI IMG/M metagenome (IMG submission 35274)
CTGCTCGGTCTGCCTACCGTCAGCGCAGAGGCATTCCAGGCCGCAGCACAGGTCAGCCCCCGGGCTGCAGAAGCGCTGCCCTACATGATTCAGCGGTTTCAGCAGGCCAACGGTGACGTGCAGCCCAGGGACCGGGTCGAGCGCACAGCACAGCAGCTCATCACAACGAGCACCGAGCGTGACTTCAACACGTTCATGCAGCAGATCGACAAGCTGTACCCCGACGACAACAGCGCTCGCCTCAAGGCAGCCGCCTACTTCGGGGCCGCACAGTACGGGGCGGACGCACGTCGGTCCACCTTCGATGTGGCCACGCAGCAGGGTGATGTGCCCGGCATGGCGCGGGGCATTCAGACTGCAGCACAGCAGTTCAGAACTGATGTCGAGCAGACCATGCCTGCGGCGATGCCTGCGGCGATGCCCGCCTCTGTCATGGACGCGGGCCAGTACGTCAGGGACACGATGGTGCCGAAGGGCGGTCTGTTCTCCGGGCTGCCTGCTACGATGATGACGGATGCGTCTGGCATCCCGATCAACATGCAGGGTCAGTTTCGCGAAGCCGCTCGTGCAGCAGGGCAGCAAGCCTATGTGCCAGGAGTGCAGCCAATGCCTGCGCCCGTAGGTGCCTACGGTGATGTCACTATTCCAGTGCCATCGCCTGTCATGCCCATGACCACCCGCGAGCAGTTTCTACTGGAGAATCCCAACCTGTATGACCCCGTCTACGGTCAGCCCGGTGGCTACAGGTCGGGTCAATGAGCGTCTCTGAACTGCTCCAGTCGGCAGAGCACGCAGAGCAGAAGGGTCAGCTTGAGTCAGCGCGACTGCTGCGTGAGCTGGCTGCAGACATGGCTGCGTCTGCGCCACCGGAGCCAGCGTTCACACCCCCTCCGGGTGCGCCCATGTCGGACGACAGCGGGCTGGTCGGGATGAATCAGGATCAGATTGCCTCGGCCCGCACGCCGCCCCCGGTGCCAGACACGTTGCCCCCGCCCATCCAGCTCGACGAGCTGAGCAAGCAGCAGATTGCCATGGAGCTCTCGCTGCCACGCGGTGCGTCGTTCGCGCGCAGGGCATCTCCAGAAGATGCGCGCGTGTACATGGAGCGCCTGCAGCGACGCCGACCCAAGCCGTCGGTGTTCGATCAGGGCATCCCCACAGGCTTCGAGCCTGCCGGGCCGCCAGTGCCGCGCGACTTCCCCGAAGGCGCAGTGCGTCCGGGTGGCGATGTGGTGCGGGCACGCGAGCAGCGCGGGCAAGATATCGACCTCGAAGAGCAGTTCACCGCGACAGCACAGGCAGTGCGGGATGCCGAGGAGGCAGTGACCGCACGCTTGATGGCGCGGGTCAAGTACCGCCCACGGTACGCAGAGCAGACGTTTCTGCAGAAGATCAACCCGCTGAGCCAGAAGCGGTTGGTGACCCCGGGCGAGGATGCGACACGTCAGCTTGAGGACCAGTTCATCCTCGAAGGCGGGATGTCCGAAGACCTTGCCCGGGAGAAGGCACGGCAAGAGCTGCGCTCTGTCGAGGAGCAACGACTCACGACAGGCGGTGACCCGGTCACCACCGGTGAGCGCGACCCCATCAAACGCGGATTGCAGACGGCGTTCATGCCGTGGATGTTGCTGCCCACGTTTCGTGAGTCTCGGCTGCGCGTCACGAAGGAGATCCTGCCCGACGGACGCCAGCTGTTTATCGAGAAGTACCGCGATCCCGATACGGGTGAGCTTCGGGATCCGACGTGGTGGGAGAATGTGAAGGAGTCCGTAGCGCGTCAGGTCTACCCGCCGGACTTGAGTGAGGACATTCGTAGGCAGGAAGCCGCCAAGCGAACCGACTTGGTGAACCGGCTGATCGACGACGGAATGGATCCCTACGAGGCACGGCAGCTCGTTGCGGAGACCGTGCGGGATGAGAACCGCAAGGCCAAGCGCCTGATCACCGACCTTGCCACACGCTCGATCCCGGGCTTTGACACGGGTGACGAGCGACTGGAGTCGGTCGAGGCACCGCTACTCCGCGGGCTGATGTCGACCACCAAAGACGACACCGAGCTGGGTCTGCTTCAGGAGACGCCGGTCTCACAGATGCTGCGCAACGCAGGTGTGTTTCCCACCCTGGTCAACACCTTCCTCTTCGAGCTTCTGCCCACCACCTACGAGATCGACCCAGAGACGGGCGAGCCCTACGACAAGAACGATCCCGCCTACCGCATTGACCAGCTTCTTCGTGCACAGTTGCGTCTTCGTGGTTTCAGCGAAGACGAGATTCAACGACGACGCACCGGTGGCTTCCGCCTGCCCACGTCGGCCATGACCACCGGCGTCGGCTCGGCACAGCCGGAGGGTGCATTCCTGCCGGTGCCATTCCAGGGCGCGACTCGGACCCGCGGTCATGCCATGGACCCGACCGGCATGCGTGCAGCGCGTCAGACGGGCAGCATCGTTGTCAAGTTTGCCGAGGCCCTGCGGTCTGGTCGCTTCCTCGGCGACGAGCTGATGTCCATCCCCGGCTACGTCGCAGAGTTTGCTGACAGTCCTGCCGAGGTGCAGCCTGGGTACGGTGTGCTCAGCGAGCGGTACGATGCCATGGAGGACCCCACGCCCGTCACGCCCTTCTGGCAGGGTGTCGCGCTTGAGTCTGTGTACGGCTTTGGCCCGGTCACCGCGGCCCGGGTGGCGGCACGCACAGCGCTCACAGGCACGCAGGCTGCGGCTCGTGCCACCGGCAAGGCTGCGCGGTTCCGTGCGCCCAAGGTGGCCAAGGCAGCCGACGTGGTCGAGAAGCTGGCCTACAGCGCAAGCGATCCCGTGCAGGCAGCGAAGACCAGCAAGAGCATCCGCATTGCACAGGAGCTTGCAGAGCTGGGCGAGACCGACGCGGCACGCATCAGCGACATCGACCTGACCAAGGGGCTGAACAACGCACAGCGTGTGGCGGCAGAGGCCATCGGCGAAGAGGTGCTTGCGCCCTACATTCTTCAGGCGCGCATCGAGGCAGGACCAGCCACCGTCAGTGTCGGCATGGCCAACGACCTCGCGGCCAACAGCAAGGCTGCCCGTACCATCTTGCAGGAGGTGGGCGTCCTGAACGGGCCGAGAGACCGACTGCTGACCCGGTCCGAGATCGCCGCTCTGCGCAACCAGCTCAACCGTCACGCCGCCTCGGCTTGGCGCTCGGCCATCAGCGACATCATGGTGAACGACAAGCTGTCGCCCACGCAGAAGGCGCGCAACATCATCGACTTGCTGGAGTCCGAGGGTGTGCTCGTCGGTGCACTGCCGGGCGGCACAGAGCTTCGCCGGGCTGCCAACGCCACCAACGTCAGCGAGCAGGCAGCGAAGGCGCGGCTCGATGCGGCGGTCTCGCAGATGGGAGACCTCAACACGGCCATCCCCGTCATGGGAAACCTGCCCGTTATGACCTCGCTGCATGACCTGGGCAAGCAGGCTGTCATGGGTGCGCGTCGAGGCGATGACTTCCGGTTCAATGGCCGGGCCGGTCGCGTGACAAACCGCAGGCTGGGTGTCGACAAGGTGACGCCCGATCAGATCCTCCGCTCACCCGAAGAGCTGCTGCGCGCCACCTCGGCTGCGGGCGGACGGGTCGTCGAAACTGCGCTTGAGAACATCGTTCCCAAGAACATGACCGTCGTGTCCAACAACCTGATGGTGCCGTCCAACAAGCTGACGGACGAGGTGTTCGAGGCGGTCAACCAGCGCATGGCAGCAGTGCAGCCCATCTCGCAGGACGGCCCGGAGATCGGAGGCACCGTCTCCCAGCTGTACTACTTCCCCACCAACGCAGCCGACGAGTTCATCCGCAGCCAGGGTCGGGCCAACATCGAGCGCTCCGAGCTGTTGTCGGGCATCCTGCTCCGCATGCAGAACGGCAAGCCGCTCACCGGTGTGGAGTCGCGCATTGTCGAGGACAGTCTGCTTACCCAGGCGTTCCGGGATGTCATGGGCAACGAGGCCCGCGACATCATGTTCGCAGGCCGACAGCTTGAGCGTGCCGAGGAGCCGCTCGTCGAGCGCGGGTTCGACACACGCCCAGAGATGCGTGTGCCCCGGACCGTCCCCGCCCCTGGGCAGGTCGTCCCAGGGCGTCTCAACGATGCCGTCGAGAATCTGAAGCTGGTGGCGAAGGAGGCAGGCGGCGCAGCTCTGGGCCGTGCACTCAACCGCACGACCAAGCAGAACACCCAGGCAGCAGACGAGATTGCCACGAACTTCCCGACGCAGGTAGACGCAGACCTGCCCCGCGTACTGCAGCGAGTGAAGAGCGAGATCGCATCCATCGGTGACAACATTCGTGTCGAGATCCGCGACGCTGCCACCGGTGCAAAGAACCCAGAGGCCGCATTCAACCAAGTCATTCAGACGCGCATCAACCGTCAGCTCATGGACATCGCCGGTGTCATCGACAAGCGGGCGGAGGAGCTGGCCAAGAGCTACGGCATGACGCGGGAGCAGGCGTACCTGTACCTGACCTACCAGTCGCCGTCGGCCACGGCACGGCGCGGACTGGGGCAGGACATGCTGACGGCTCAGCTGCCCGACAACATCAGGCAGTTGGCCATCGAGCGCGAGCAGGCGCAGGTCATGATGAATGCGTGGCGCGATGTGCTGCAGGACTTCTTCGGCAAGGATCTGTACAACAGCTTCATGGACGAGGGGCTGCTTCGCAACCTCGTGGCTGTGCCAAACGTCGACCCCAACTTCATCGAGAGCGCCGCGGATGTCGTGCCGCTCACGACGCGGAACCTGCAGGACATCATCGATGCGCTGCGCATCCGCAACCCCAAGCTCAAGGGCCGAGGGTTGTCGAAGGCTCCGTTCGTCGAGGCGCTGGGGGTCGAGACCCGCGACGGTGTGTTCCCTGCCCTGCTGTCCTGGGCCATGGGCGCGGACGCACGGGCCGTGAAGGAGCGCTCGCTCCGTGAGCTGGCCGAGACCAACCCCGACCTGTTCGTCAATGTCATGCCGTCTCTCGTGGGGCGCACACCGCAGCGTGTGCAGGGTGAGGCTCGCCTGCTCATCGATAACCGGGCTGGTGTGCTCGACGCGCTGAACGAGATCATCGAGGCACCGACGGGTGTGCGCGGGAAGGGCTCACCGCTTCGGGGTCGCGAGAACAGCGTGCGGTTCTCGATGCCGTTGACCACCTCGACGGGGAGGAACAAGGTCAACAACGTTGGGCAGATCGAGGCGGGCGAGTCGGTGTATGTGCAGGAGCTGGACAACCTTGCCCGTCGTGCTGGGCTGGCGATGTCTCCGGCTACCCGCCAGAAGGTTGCCGAGCAGGTGTTCGAGCAGATGATGATGAACAACCGGTCAGTGCCCGACCTTGAGGAACTGCTCGGCAACATCGAAACGAACGCCAACCTCGACCTCACGGTGTTCGAGACGCAGGCCACGACCAACGCACTCAAGGCCATCATGCGCGGGCTGGGCGAGGACTTCGCGCTGGCGCGTGCCGACCTCGACCGCCTGCCCCCCGGCATGCCTCCGATCCCCTCTCTGCCTGAGATGATCGAGGGGGGTATGGCTCCCGACGATGTATTCCGCATGCTGCGCTTCGCTCTGGGCAACGACGACGACGCAACCCTGCTTCAGCACATCGCCTACGCGCGGCACTCCGGTGCACCCGACGATGTCATCATCACCGCCCTGCGTCGTGACCTGCTCGATCGGGCGTACACCACGTTCGTGCAGCCGATTGTCGAGGACATGCAGTCCGTGCGGGCGAGCATGGGGTACAAGCCCAACGTCACAAAGAACGACCTGTTCAACCTGCAGCGCGAGCTGGAGGTGGTGGACCCGACTTCGGTGCGGCTCGGTCTGTTCGGGCAGCTGTGGGGCGACACGCTGAAAGAGCTTCAGGCTGCGTCGGACTCCGGCAAGCTGGCCCAGAACGTGGACAACTTGCGCCGTCGTGAGCTTGCAGCCAAGGCTTTTGACAAGGATGTTCCCCTGGCAGAGCGCCAGGAGGCTAGGACACAGGCTTCGGTGGAGGCGCTTCGCACCTTCCTTGTCACCCGTCGGCGCATTGCGGCCAGCGGTGCGCTTGCAGGCGGTGCCCCCATCCCGCTGCCCCTGGGGCGGTACATCGCGCCCAACGCTGTGACTGCGCCGCTGATTGCCATGTCGACGGTCGGGCCGGTCAACGCAGTGCGGATGATGAAGGGGCCGGGCTACGCCTCGCAGATGGCAGACGTGGAGGCACAGCTCGCCAACATTATCAACAAGCCACTGACCCAGGCACGGTCGACGCCCAACCCCAGCGAGTACAGGTTTACGTCGAGGACCGGCAAGCGCTGGACGCAGGGCGAGATCGACGAGGCCATCAAGCGCAACAACATTCTCATCAGCCGCGGGCAGATGGAGTTCAACGACGCCTTCATTGCCGACGTGTTGCGCGATGCCAAACTGCTCATCGATGCCACGCCTGCCCCTGCGTTCCGTCAGCACCTGCGCCAGCTCGACCCCCGGCGCACCTCGTTCTTCCAGTACGTTGCCAACGCCACGGACAAGGCGTTCCGCGAGAACATGTTCGTCAGTGCTCTGCGTCAGGGCATGACCGAGGAGCAGGCAGCCCGGATGGCGCGGGCTGTTGTGCTCGACTACGGCGCTGTTCCTGACAAGGTGAAGAACGGGTTCAACCGGTACATCCTGTTCCTGTCGTTCCGTCTCGCCAACTACATCGAAAGCGTGCGAGGTCTGGCGCGCGATCCGAACACGTTCATGCGCAGCCTCAACGCTCTTGACAACAGCCAGCGGCAAAGCGACCTGAGCCTGACGGGGCCGGACTACTCCCGCATGCGGCCCATCCTCAGCAAGATCTACGACTTCGACGAGGGTGCAGGCGCGGCGCTCTTCGGTCCGTCGGTTCCGTTCGGCGAGGCCTACGCAGACATGTACCGCTTTGCCTCGTGGGCAGCGCAGTTCGGTGCCCGCAACAACAACATCGTGGGTGACGCCGCCGGACAGATCGAAGAGGAGAACCTCATCCCGCTGCTCAGCCTTGCCATCTCCGCATACAAGATCAAGGGCAACCTGAGCGACCCAGGGTCCAAGGTGCCCAGCGAGTGGGTGGCCTACGCCATGGGCACGCCCAACAACTTCGTCTGGAACATCATGCGCGAGCACGTCAAGCCCGTGCCGAAGGACCGCGAGTCGGGTGGGCGTGTCCGCGCGATGGATCCGATGTACCCTCAAGAGGGTTTCCAAGAGTACCAGTGGAAAAACAAGGACGCCGAGCTGGCGTTCAAGGCAGTCCTCATGACGTTCGCGTACATGGGTATTGAACGCACACGAGGGGACTACACCAAGNTGGGCATGACCTACGGGGTCAACGAGTTTCTTGACCCNGCTCGCTTCGGGCTGGCCCCCACCCTGGGGTACGCAACCGGCGTCACCACGCCCATCAACCTGCAGAGCATCGAGAAGCANTCNCGCCGTGCACTGCGCGAGCAAGAAAAGTCTGCAAGGGAACTNATTCGGGAATGACGCCAGCGTGGTAGGGTGTGGGCGTCGCCGTCCAAGACTGAGGAGGGACAATGCCACCCCGTATCCGCCACTTCCTGCACGACAGTGTTCAGACCGGCAGCCAAGCGTTGGGCACCGCGTTCAACACCAGCGACGTGCACACGCACAACATGCTCGACGGCTTCCCTGACTCGTGGAAGGACAGGAACTACCAGGGCATCGTCGAGGGCATTCATGTCCGGCTCACGAACGCAAGTGCACCCTCGGCTACCAAGATCACCATCCGCATCTGCGCTGACGCAAACGGCGACGACGTTCTCGTGCCAGATACCGAGGCCGAGCTGGTCGCCGGAGTCACGACGACGACGACGCAGTGCGCTGCGTTCAGCGTCAAGCTGCCCCTGTTCCAGATCCTCAGCGCTCCGGGCAACGGGAACCTGTACCTCTTCGCAAAGGTCGACGATGCGACTGTTGCCCCCGCATTCGCACAGTCCAGCATCACGTGGCGGGAGTGAAGCATGCCCATCGCACCATGCTTCGACCCCACCACAGGAGCCTCCGGCGGTAGCCAAGGAGGAGGCGGTGGTGGCGGTGCAGACCTGTCTGCCCTGGGCTTCGTTGCGGTCGACCTGACCGATGGCTCGTGGGACCTGACCGACCCCGACACCATCGTCGACACGGTGAGCCACAGCAGCGGCGTCAACACCGTTACGTTCAACACGCTGGCAAGCGGCAACAGCAACAACGCTTGGGGCAACGGCAACACCCAGCGCGGCGCACGCTGGCACAAGAAACTGCAGGTGCAAGACGCGACCGGCGGCGACGTGCAGGTTCAGAGCGGCGATCAGTTCATCTTCCAGGCCATGATCGAGTTCGTCAGCCCTACTCAGTCCTTCGCCGCTTCGAGCGTCGTATGCGTCTCGGCCGACGGCACCGCGCTCACCGCAGCGGACTCCAAGATTGTTGGAGCCCTGTATCGGTACACGACACCGACCGTTCGACAATCCGGGTCAATCGGTGGGGCCTTTGGTTCCACCAACAGCAGCGGACCTCCGGTGCGTGTGAGCACTGCCGTGCAGGTCAGGGCAACACGTCCTTCGGGCGTGTCCTACTTGAACACCAACAGCAGCGGCAACCACACCTTCGACGGCAACTACAAAATCAACACCAGCTACGCAAACGCAACCACCGACCTCGATGTCATCGTGGGCGTGGGCACGTTCGCCACGGGCGGGATCACGGCCGGGGATGACATGAAGGTGAAGGCCTGGTTCCGATGTATCGTCATGTCGGAACCGGCATAGGGGGCACCATGCTGACTGTCCGCATCAACTTTCCCAACGTGGTCTTCGAGACCGTCGGCTACTTCGACACCGACGGCACGCCCCACGACATGCACGACACGTTCACCATCCCGGTGTGCATCCCCGTCGAAAGTGTCGGCCCCTGGCTCGCAGCCTACGACCCCACCAACCAGTACAGCCCAAGCGCCGCCGACTCGCGCATTATCGCACGGGCAGTGCTTGACGCTTTGAAGAAGGCAGCGGAGGAACCATGACAGTCGAGACTCTTGTTCCCCAGGTGACCGGCCCGGCGTCGGCGCTCATCGTCTGCCTGCTCATCGGCATCGCTGTGTACAAGCTGCTTCGGGATGTGTTTGCTCCCATGATGCGGTCTGCCATTGACCGGCACCTGGGTCAGGTGGACGCCATGATGAAGATGCACAGCTCGGAGCACGAGAAGATTATGGCCGGGCTTGACCGGGTCGCCCAAAGCATCAACTGCCCAGCGCAGGGCAAGTGATGTATCCCTATGACCCAGAGTATCTTGAGGCGGTCGGCATCATCTTCCTGTTGGCGACTGTGTTGTCGGTCGGCTGGGCATTGTTCCGGGCGGTGATCTGATGGCACGGCCAGCCAAGGGCAAGGCGAAGGTCAAGGTCTACAAGGACCCCAAGACCGGGCGCAAGCGCAAGGTCAGCTACGGCCAAGCGGGCAAGGCCAAGGGCGGTGGGCCCAGGGTCAAGCCGGGCACGAGCAAGGGCGACAGCTACTGTGCTCGCAGTGCCGGGCAGATGAAGAAGAACCCAAAGGCGGCCAAGAACCCCAACAGTCCCCTGCGTCTGTCGCGCAAGCGCTGGAAGTGCAGCGGCAAGAAGAGCAGGAGGTAGCCATGCCCGCCAAGAAGAAGCCAACAAAGAAGAAGACCGCAACCAAGGGCAGTAGCGACGAGGCCTTCCTCACCAAGAAGGCTGCTTCGTCTGGCATTTCCAAGACCACACTCCGCAAGGTCTTGCAGCGAGGCAAGGGTGCCTACCTCAGCTCCGGCAGTCGGCGCGGTGCCAGCATGCAGGCCTGGGCGCGTGGTCGAGTCAACAGTTTTGTTCGTGGTTCTCGCAAGCACGACACGGACTTGAGGAGGGGCGGTGCCAAAAAGAAAAAGCGGTAGTCGTCGGACGCAGGCCTACTCGCACGGCGTGCCATCCAAGTACACGGCCGGTGCGAAGAACAAGAAGGCCGCAGCTGCGGGCATCAAGAAGACTGCCCAGGCGTACAAGAAGGGCAAGAAGATCGACATCAAAGCGGTCGAGCGTGCTCGCGGTGTGGGCACCAAGAAGCGCACAAC
>JGI25132J35274_1000543_pt1 | contig 10090 bp, 13 predicted proteins | sample ETNvirenome_6_30_FD_35274 | JGI IMG/M metagenome (IMG submission 35274)
CTCGCAGGAACATCATCTGCTTTTTCCATACGTCCAATAGGAACAAATCCACCTTCAGCTCTTAAATCCATTTCTTGCCCATCTAAATCTAATAAAGGCATTACTTTTTTAGCTACAGGTTCTTTAGAACCCTCTGCTTGTGCATTTTTAGTTCTTTCATAAAAATTTAAATATCGTTCATGATTTTCATTCATTGCTGCTGCATCTGGATTTGTTTCATATATTTTAACCCAACCTTTATATCCAGGATCATTTGATAGATCTGTATCACCATCGTCAAAACCTATTCTACCACCATCTGCAGCTGCAGTATCATAAAAATCAAATTGACTGCCTGCAAATCTAGGTGCCATATAATCAAAAGGTCTTCTTCTAATTGCAGCAATATCTATACCTGGACCTCTATCTTGATCTGTAAATTCATCTTCTTCAAAATCTTTTTTAGCCATTAAACCAGCTATTCCTGATGCACCTAGTATTGATAAAGTTGGATTATCTTTCATAAATTGCAAAACTTTACTATCTTTAATATTTCCAAGGCCTTCTTTTATTCTAGTAAATATATTTGCGTCTGGTGTTCTTGCAGAAGGTATTTTAGCAAAGTCTCTTGAACTTGGTAAACTTAATGTTTTAACTGGTCTTGTTGTTATTCCATATTCTGCTGCTCCTGTAAACGTAGGAGCTCTACTTGCTATTTGACCCATAGCTCTATCAGGTATTGCACCTGCACTTATATCACTTGCAACTCTAGCTTTGCCAGCCACACCTGTTGGATCTGCTTTTGGTGCTCCACCAGGAGGAAAGAATTTTGCACTTGTTCCACCTATCGCTGCTGATAATGCGATGTCTTTTAAATCTAAATCTTCACCTGATGCAAGTTGCGAGATACCTGTTGTTGCACCAGATATTAAAGCTGCTTTTTGTGCAGCTGTAAAACCACTTAATGCTGCAGAGCTAGCCATAGCTGGTCCTAATGCATAAGGTGCTGCTACTGCTAACAACAACCTACCTGTTGGACTCTTTGCAACTTTCTTAACTGTTTTAATAAGTTTTCTTGGAAGTGTAGTTGCTTTCTTAACTACTTTTTTTACAATACTTCCTAAACCATAAGCTTGTCTTGGTTCATCATCTTCTAAAAAACCACCATCAGCCATAAACCTATAAGCTATTCTATTTAAATCCATAGTTTGTTGTGGTTGTATTGCTGCGGGTAATCCCATAGGTGCTTGTGTTTGTGCGAATGTAGGAGGTACATAAACATTATCTTCTTCTCCTTGTCCTTGTTCATCTTCCTCTTCAGTGGTTGTTGGTCCTGCAATGTTTGCCATATTATATCCACCTCTAATACCTAAATCTTTTGGACCAAAAGCTTTGGTAATTCCTCTTAAACCTAGACCAATAAGAGAACGTTTTCCACCAGGTAAAAAACTTAAAGCTTTATCAAGAGCAGCTTGTCTAGATTGTTGTGTTAAAGATTTTGTAAGACCTTTTCTTGCTTCTTGAAAAGCTCTTTTTGCATCAAGTACTCCTCGACTAGGAGCACCTGTAGCTGCCCCCTCTGAAGGGTCTCCTGCTGGTCCAGGGTCTGCCATTCCTGGTGCACCTGACGCAGCTGCAGCATCACCACGGTATCCTTGTCTAGTTCCACCAAATCCTGGTTGTACTAACATACCGCCGTTTTGTAACATCTGTTTTGCTTGTTGTGATCTTGTTATGGCCATTTATCTATTCTATTTTGTTTTTCCAAATAAATCAAGACTAGGCATCAAAACAGTTACATCTCTTCTTATGTCATCTGGTGATATTCCTTTGTCTTTCCATTCTTTGTCATTTTTATACTTTTCACCTGTTTTTTTATTGGTTATTTTTTCTATTATTTTGTCTGGTTGTATTTCAATCATTATGTTGTTACCTCTCGTGGCTGTATTTCTAATATTGAAGCTATGACGTGCAGCTCATTCGCGTCAGCAGCTTGTACTTTTAACGCTTCACCTTCCTCCATTATAAGAGGTTGACTCAAAAGTTCTGTTGTTGCTTTAGATGCTATAGCTTTGTCTTTAAATAAATTAAATATTGCGCTACTAGCATTGACTAAAGTTATAGTTATTGTGCTTCCTGATCCAGCGTCCTCAGATACTATTAATGATTTTACGACAGCAGATTTAAAACTAGGCACTGTATATAATGTGGTTAAATCTGTTGTTGTTAAATCTACTTTTTTATTTATAAAACTATTAGCCATTAATTTATAAAGAAGTTAAATGCCTCAACTTCATCCTTTAAATCTTGTTGATATGTTGTGTTTAATTTTTCTATAATAGCATCTAAATCTCTAACTTGAGATTCTGCTGTTTCCAAATCATATTCTTTACTAGCCCTAGTTAATACCTGTACTATCTTTGCCATTATCTACGTCCATCTGGTTGTATATCTAATCTAAAAGTTCCTAGCTTCCAATCTTGACTAACTGCAGTATTTTCTATTTTTAATGCAATTGCTCTTGCTCTTGCACGTGTGTCTACTTTTGTTGTTGAACTAGTTACATCAAATGGTCCTAATGATGAGCTAGCTTGTGAGTTATTAGGATAATTTCTTAATTCTAAAGTTACTCTAGTTGCTCCTGTCTGTGATATAAAATCTGGAACAAATCTTCTTATTTTCATTATAAATTCTCCGTCTCCTCTAATATCAGCTGTTCCTGTCGTTGCACCTCTTGCAATTCTTTGTGTAATGTCAAAATCACCAGAAGATATATTAGCAGTAACTGCTGTAATAGTTCCATTTTTATTTTGATCAGTTCCTGTTTCATGTTCATAATAAGTTGTTTTACCATCAGTATTACCCACAACATCAAAAGAAGTATCTGTATCCGCATCATATTCTGTTGCATGTGGTAAACCAAATACAGCAGAATCTCTCCACATTGTTCGAGATAATGATCCATTTGTCCAAACGGGTCTTTGTGGTGATGAGTCAAAATAATTATAAGTAACTTGTCTATTTACAACAGAAGAACTTGCAGTTGGATAAAACCACATAACTTCACCAAACAAATTATTTAAACCTGCTGATACCATTTGATTACCGGATTCTAAATTTATATCGTCAAATACAAAATCTTCTACCAAACAAGGCAACGATTCTAATTTACCTGCATATCTAAAAAAACCATTTTCTGACATCCAATATGCAGAACCATCAACTTCCACACATGCATTTTGTCCAACAAGTCCACAGTTAGTTCCTACTTGAGAGAAAGCAAATGTAAAAGGTTGACCAACAAAACGTTGTGTAAATAAAGCAGTGTCGGTCCAAACATAGATTGCATCACGACCTCTGATTGCTCCTCTGATCTGTGATCCGTCGGCCAGTCTTTGTGTACCAGCTGTATTGGTTGCTGTAGGTGTATATGTATTTATATCTTCTTGATCAGAAAATCTTATAAACATGTCATCTTGTGTTGATGCATCTCCAATAGTTGTTTCTGTTCCAAAAAANACTAAGTGTCTATCTGGTGTAGATACTAACATATGACGTGATGCTGTTGGTGCACCTGATATAATAGTTGCTCTTGTTGATGTAGCGTTTGATAAAGCAGAGTCCCATTCAAAAACAGCACCATCATGAATAAGACAAATTGCTTTATCACCAAAATTATCTAGTGACCACATACCAGGTTCAATAACTAAGTCACCTGATGCAGCCTCACCCCACGCAATAAAATCAGTTGAATTTGTAACAGTAGCTCCATCACTATGAGATGCTGCTGTGGTTCCTGCAACTCCTCTTGTTAAACCTGTAAGAGTATTACCACTAACACCAGTATAAGAAATTTCTTCAGACCCTATGATAATAAAATTAGTTCCTGAACTTGGAAATTGCGAAGCATCAGCTAATGTAAGACTTGTTACAGAGTCATTAATTGCACCATCTAAAGTAGTAGTTACTGCTCCAACGTCTTCACCACCCCAAGATCCTAAACCCCAGCCAAAACCTTTTGCTTGCACTGCTGGTCCTACAGTATAATAATGTTGTACTCTGATACCACCTGATGTTGTTGCACCAGATCCTGACTCGTTTGATGGCATTGTAATTGTAAGAGTTGATGATGTTGGTACAGATGTTACCATAAATTTTTTATCATCAAAATCAGATGAACCAAAATTAGAACCTGTTATGGTTGTAAAATTATCTAATAAAATAATATCATTTTCTAAAATACCATGTGAACCTGAGAAAGTTATTGTAACAGTTGGTGATCCGTTAGTCGTGGTGAATGCACTTGTAAGCGTTGTTGTAGATTTAATGGGATGTATGTCATAAAATACACCACCAGAAAAAGCATACAAAATTCTATTAGTTCCAATAATAGAATATTTTCTACCTAAGCTATTAACATAATGATGTAAACCTCTAGCAGCTCCTGTTAAATCGTCCGTTCCTAGTTGTTTCCAACCACCTATTTTTTCAGGTGTGCCATATCTAAATCTAACATTATCACAATCTACCCACTGACCCTCTGCTGTAGTCTCTGAAATCTGTTTGTTTATACCTGGCTGAAATCCTATTTTTTGTAGCATAATAGACCTTTATAGCGTATTTAAATCTTTTTGAATAGAATTATTATTTCAAAATTTCTAAACTAAATAACCAAAATAACAACACTAGTCTACAATTATTTTCACCACCAAAATAGGTCATTGCTGAATGTGGCACATCACATGGATAACAAACTAATCTATTAAAACAATTACCCATAACAATATCTGGTTTTTGATTTTTATATGTTTGCGTGCCTGAATTTATTGGGGCATCAGGTGTTAAATATATTAAAGCAGCAATCATACCTTTGTCAGTATGTATTTTATCATTAATCCATTGTGGATCATTTAAATCGTTTTTCATTGTTTTATGAAAATATAAATCGGCATTATAATTAAAATTATTTATACAAAAGTAATTTTTAATAATATTTCTACATATTTTATCTTCTAAGTTTTTATCGTATAAACTCACTTTTTCACTTCTTTGACCTTCCCAATATTCATCATTATTTCTTCTTCGATAAGATAGGCCTAATCCAAATTGTCTTACACTATTAGGGTCGGGTAAAAAATTATCTATTATTAAAGTCTTCACCATCTACTCAGGCATGCCAGTATCTTTATTAAATTTAGTTTGTTTTTTTTGTAAATCATCTGGTAATTTATTGCTGACATCAACTGCTAATTTAACTAAAACATTAGAAAAATCTTTTAAAAATTTAGCAGGTAAAGAAAATTGACCTTTTTTAGCTATTAATTTTTTTTCTTGTTCATTAAAAATTATAGTCCCTGACCCATCATTATTCTGTATAATTTTCATTTAATTATTTTAACCTCCTTATTTATGCTTTCATACGTATCTTTTTTTATATCATCAAATGAAATATTAAAAGACACTATTGTTTTTAAAAAGTTTGTTTTTTGTACTTGTGAAGTATGAATTACACTAGATGGAAAAATAATTATATCACCCTCTTCTGCTTCAATGTCCATAAAATATTTTTTTGTGTATGGATCTAATAATCTTGTTTTAGCACAATCTTTATTAAAGTTTAAATAATACACACCAGTATAATTATGTCCATGGACATGCCATCCATGTTCCCCTTGATTCTCATATTGTTGATTCCAAAGTTCGTAAATCATACATTTTTTAAAACCTAAATAATCTGCAAATTTTAAAAATTGTTTTCTAAGATCATCAATAATTAATTTTACCCACAATCTTTCAAAATTTTTTGATTCATTCCAATCACACTTTTTTAATTTATCATTATTATAGTTTTTTGAATATTCTTCTTGATTATTTATAATCGACAATAATTTATCTTTATAAAAATAATGTTTTTCAAATTTATCTTTTAAAATAGGTGTTTCACATTTAAACGTCTTCATACTGTTCCTTTAATCCGTAATGAATTCTTTTATCTTTAAAAAAAGATTTATAAGGACCATTTTTATCAACATAATGCATAAAGACTTGTGAACACCAATCACCTTTAAATTCTTCTCTCCAATGTTTTATTTCACAACCTAAATAAATAGCTGCATCACCAGGATTTAATTCTAAGGGAGTGCCATCCATAAATATAGGCCAAGGTGTACCATCTGAATCTATGTTAACAGTAACACTAATTTCACAAGAAGGTCTATCAGTATGTTTTGGTAAATCAGAAAATTTAGTATAACCTCTCCAATAAGTATAAGTTGGTAATAATTCTAAACCAGTATGTTTTTGAAGAATTAATCTTTTTTGTAACATAAGTGATTCCATAATAGGATCTGATACTATAGAAAGATTTGGAACACCTGAACTTTGTACAATGTTAAAATATTTTTCATTATGTCTAATTGTTAAAATAGTGTAATCTTTTAACAAAGAAGTTTCTGCTTTAGTTAAAAAATTTTTTATTAATTTATATTTAAAATCTTTTCTAATTTTCATATTATAAATTCCAAATTACAATTGTGTATCTAGTGCCTTTTGTTACAATATTTGCTTTATGGGGATATAAAAAATTTGAAGGAAACATAATAGTTCTACCTTTTTTTGGTTTTATTTTTTGTGATTGCCTTTGATCAGGAGAAAACATTTCAAACTCACCTCCTTCAAAATCATCATTAACAAATATTACTACGCTCATTGTTCTAGGTATTTCACGAAAATGATCAACATGAGGAATATAAAAACCTCCTTCTTCATATTTTAAAACTTCTATCCTATTTGATTTTTTAAAATCAATGTGAGGAGCTATTGGTTTATATTGATGTAAAATTTCTTTTGCTATTTTAGTAGAAAAATAATTACACCAATGAACATGAGTTAATTTTTTATCATATCTAGTAAATTGAACTCCTTTAGTGTTTCTTATTGTTTTATTAATTTGAGGTTTTGAATCACCCCCAACTCCTACATTTTCAAAATCTAATGTCTTACAAATTTTATAAAATACATCCATAGTTTTTTCTGAAAATAAATCATCAATAACTTTAGCATATTGGCCTACATCGTAGGGACTTACTTGCATTGTTTTTTTTTCCATATATCTGTTTTATAATTATGAATAAATCTAAGAGGGTATAATGATTTTGAAATACGATTACGAGCTATATTTGAATTCGATATTTTCATTTTCCAATTATCTCTTTTAAAAGGTATTATCTGCACATATGGAGTTCCTTTTTTTATAATAGTATCTAAAACTTCATACTTATCTCCATTTATTACAATAGGAAAATTTATTTCAGCATTAAACGAATCTGTGTCTACTATTCCTGGAATAATATTAAATCTATCGTCTGCATTATTTAATGGTGGCACAAATAAACAGGAATAACCTGGGGGTGTTTTTATTACCCAGGGGTTAAAAATTTTATAAAAAGGTAAATTTTTATTTTTATTTATAAATGGAGAACCTTCTAATTGTACGGTGCCATGAGTTGATTGATCAGGTCCATTATAATTAATATTTATACCACTATCATGAGCTGATCTATGCAATGGACAACCAAATAAACTATCTTGTTTTTCGTTACCTTCTTGATCTTTTACGGTAACATTATGTTGTATTTTTAAGTCTACTGGAACATACAAAGAATAACCGAAAGTTAAAGTTTCTAAAAAAGGTATGCATCCTTTAATTGTTCTATGTTCTTCAGAATGATTAAGTTTTTTAAACCAATCTGGTACATTTATTTTTATTGGAGTGGGTAAATCTTGTTTTTTAATTACGTAATCTTTAGGTGCAATAAACTCTATAACTTTCTCAAACATATAAAATATATTATATAATATACACCTTAATATGTGTCAAGTAAATTAGCCTATTTGATCTTTATGTAAAAAAACTATCGAATTATCTAAACAATGTTTTTCCCAATTTAACGGAAAACTTAAAGAATCCATGTCTACGGTATTTAAATAATTTAGATAATTTTGACATTGAGTAGCTAATTGTTTTTCAGAATTATTACCAATATATAAATTAGCTAAATTTTTAAATCTTTCAAAATGAGATGTTAAATCACTTGAATTAGTTTGTTCTATTCTACCTGTGTTAGGAATATCTTGAAAAGATACGTTTCCATCAGAAACAATTATTTCTTTTTGGTTTGTTACATATGAATTGAAATCCTCATCAGAAATATCAACAACTGTTTTAAATTGTTCTGGTATATTAATATCGTTTATATCAGATTGCGTTTTTGCTATTCTAAAAAAATTTCCATTATTTAATAATACAAAAGCCATTTATTACGCCCCTAAATCTTCATAAATTTGTAAAAATCCTGGTTTTCCTGGATTACCTGGAATATTAGTTGGATTACCACCTAATGGACCGCCAGATCCTCCATTAACAAAATTACTTTGAAATTGAAATGACAGTAAATTAGCAACTGGTGAGGTCATAGAGTTACCGTTAAAATCTACTTTTGCTCCTGGTGCTGATCCTGGATTTCCAGATCCTCCACCTGAGTTTCTTGGTGTTCCATTACCTCCCGCTGTAGTTGAAGCATCTACTGGACTTCCAATAGAAGTAGCCCCGGCAGCTCCACCAACACTGTAAGGTTCTGAATAAGGTGCTGTAATAGGATAAGAAAAAACTCCAAACCCTCCAACTCCTCCTGTTCCACCTGGACTTCCATTATTATCAAAATCACCATTTCCACCGTTTCCACCTCCAGCTCCAACATACGCAACAATTTTAGTTGCACTTGCGTTAGCTGTAAAAGTTCCAGAAGCAGGCCCAGTAATTAATTCTCTTAAAACCATGTTGTTTCCACCTGCTGTTCCTGATGAAGCAGCAACAACTCTTCCAGTTCCATCAACTGTAATATCTGCTGTTGTAAAAGTACCTTTTGCTGGTTTAATTATTTTTGGCATTTATTCTCCTAGTCTACCATTTCTACATAAGAAACATGAAACGCTAAGTCATTAGCGGCACCCGCTGTTACAGCGATTAAATCTGTTTCATCTAAGTAGATAGGTCTTGAAATTAAATCTAGTGTTGAATCTGCAGGCACTGAAATGGTGCTTGCTATTTTATAATAAGTTGAACCATTGTCGTTACTAACTTCTACTGTTGCATCAACAGCATTAGTTCCATCAATGTTAGCTAATAATATTGTGTCAATTCTAACTGCAGTTTCTGCAGGAACATCAATCATAGTAGTTCTGTTTGTATCAGATAAGCTACCCATAGCATTCTTAGGTGTGATTGTTGCTATATTTGCAAGATTCGGTGTTGCCATATTTTATTCTCCTTTTATATTAATACCCGAAAACCATGGATAAGACAATACCTTTTCCATCTGTTGTTATTTTTTGTGTTGAACTAGTGCCATTAGCATTAGTTAATTTACCAACTCCTGTGCCTTTTGGCACTAAAGTAAGATCTATGTTAGTATCGCCTCCAACTGCTGAAATAGTAGGACTATTACCAGTTGCAGCATTTGTTATATCAAAATGGTTAACTGCGGAAGCTGTTGTTTGAAATTGTAATTGTTCGTTTCCATTTTCGTCTCTAATTCCATGATCATCATCAAAGTCAATCATAAAAGAGTTAGTGTCTAAATTACCACCTAATTGTGGTGATGTATCATCTACAACATCTCCACCAAACTCAACAGAAACTATATTTGGATTTGTACCATCATCAGCTTTTGCATATGCTAATATTGTTTTACCATTTGCAACTGTAGCTGAAGTTCCTGTTCCACTAACATATTTAAACACAACGTTTTGTGAACCAGAAGTTCCATTTTTTAGAAGATAAAGTTGTTGAACATCTAAAGGTATTGTTACATTTCTAGATGCAGTTAATGATCCAGTAAATTCTATAACTCTATGTGCAAGGGTTGCACCTGTTCCACCATCAGTAACTGAAAGAGTTGTATCTCCTGAATCAGAAACAGCTTGTGAAGCAGTACCACCAATGGCTTGTTCTACAATTTCTAAATTAGTATTTGTTTTTGTTCCCCAAGTTCCTGCGTTTTCACCAGTTGCTTGTTTTTCTATACCCAGAGGGGTGTATGTTGATGCCATA
>JGI25132J35274_1000548_pt1 | contig 10033 bp, 18 predicted proteins | sample ETNvirenome_6_30_FD_35274 | JGI IMG/M metagenome (IMG submission 35274)
AACATTCTCNGAGTATGGCTGAACAACAGTCTCCAGGTTGTAAGGCACGGNTCTCNCAAGGTATGGTCGAATGACTGAGGGTGTGAGGGTTGGTACTGAAGTACTTGTTAGCATAGGAAATGTTGACTGGACGGGAAAAGGTTGGGGGTAGTCAAAGAACCCCCCTACTCACTTTTAGAAAGGAGAGAGAATGCAATTATTAAGTGAAAAAAATTTAGCTAAATTGTTAGATCTAACTGTTGCTAAACTTCGAAGAGACCGATTTGAGAAACGTGGATTACCTTACACAAAAATACGAAAAGCTGTGAGATATGATCTTGAAAAGGTAAAAAAATTCTTGGAGGAAAACTCAGTTGTTAGAAAGGAAAAAGAATGAAACTTAAAAAAGAATATGAGATGACGTTCAAAGAAGGACTTCGTCTTGGGATACGTTTGACGCAAGCAAAAGCGTATATACAAAATGCGCGTGATGCGAAGAGACTTGGTGATGATGCCATGGCTGAATTGTATATGGGATTTGCAAAAGATTGGAATGACTTGGCTCGCAATGCAGGGCGTAAGTTTACACCAATCGCGGCTCACGAACCCGAACAACCTGCTTTTGATTTTGGTGACGTTGAAATGCAGGAACATTTATCAAAGTTACCTCATCAATTAAAGGAGACAGGATGAACATCAAGAAGTTTAAAAGTGTGGCAGTAGCCATTGATACTTATAAATTATTAAAAAAGATAGCTGCCGCTGACGATAGGTCCGCAGGTATGCAAATAACCTACTTGGTAAAACAAGAAGCAAAAAAGAGAAAGTTAGCGGCATGAAAAAAGAGAAATACAATACTATTTATTCAACAAAAGATTTTAGTATTTTTGACAGAATTGTTGGCAATAGAGTGCCTACAACAGCAAGAGCTGAGACAAATATTAATCGTATAATTAAAAGTATACAAAAAAAATATGTGCCTTTACCAATCCTGGTAAATAAACATATGAAAGTTATCGATGGACTTCACAGGTTAGAAGCTCACCGAAGATTAGATATTCCTATTCGATACATCACTACTGATGTTGACATTACGGTTGCTGATATTCAACGTATTAATAATATTTCAAACAATTGGAATACAGAGGATTACTTAAATTCAAACATGGATGTTGAAAGACAAAAATATCCAAACACGTGTGATAGTAAACCATATCACATGTATTCTTTGTTTAGAAAAAAATATAAATTTTCACATCGAAATAATTTAATGATGTTGCTTGGCATGACTGCTAATCCAGGAAAAGAAGTAGAACAGGACTTTAAAGAAGGACGTTTTAGAATTTTAGATTGGACTGATGCATGTGAAACAGCTGAATATATTTGTACTTTTAAAGATTATTTAGTTGATTATAAAAACAGAAACTTTGTTACTGCATTTTTATCTATTTATAGTCATTGGCGTTTTAGTAAACGTACCTGGAATAAAAAGTTAGCACAAAATTCTAGGAAAATTGTTCACTGCACAAATGCTGCTGATTATAGAGAAGTGATTCTTGAAGTATACAACTGGGGATTACAGTCAGGTTCACGTCTTAAAATTAAAGAAGCGGCATGAAAACAGACACAATAATGCCAAAGTTTAAGTCATACCGACCATTTAAAGCTGATTGGAAGTATGAGAAGAAATGTTGCAAAGAATGTGATAAAGAATACCTCACGGATAATATGATGGGTCGAGAAGAAGGCAAATTTATTTATGTTTGGTACTGTTTAAGATGTTACAATTCATTGCAAAAATCATAGGCATTCTATGCTTATGTGGGACGATACTGGCGAGTGTATATATTTTTATATATTATTCGCCGTATCAAACTTTTATGCGTGATTGCATAAAAAATAAAATAGGTGATTTCAGTAATGAGTACTGCACCTGGAAATTTGATAAAGTTATGTTGTGTAAAAGGGAGGGATTATGTTTCACTTTTGGCATATACTTGCCATCGTAGGCGTGTTTGTGTTGGGTTTTATACTTGGTAGACTATCCATGAAACGCAAGTACGAGGCGAAAGTAGAAGAATTAGAAAATAGAAAGGAAAATATAGAATGGGCCGCAAGACACCATTGAAAGAACGATTACTTCGTGAGTATACGAAAGTATCAAAGACCGCGCCTCGCGAACCAAAGACTTGGAAAGAGGTTGCTTCCCGTGTAAGATGGGAAAGAATCAGAAAAATATTATGGAGGCGATATGATTATATGTCATCATTGTAAAGGGAATGGTTATGTCAAAGTATCATTCGAAGCAGAGCAATCAATTGACCAGTGTAAGGTTTGTGACTCACAAGGGGAACTCGATGAAACTAAGCACTATCACCAGACCTGGACAGAGGGCACTGAAGATTCCATCGCGATCTACTATGGACCGCCCTTGGACCCCGAATCATTCAAAAACTACACGATTTCGGCAGAGTAATCCTGTCGTAAAGTTTAAGGGTGAACCACCCTTTTAGTTGCGTCGAACGCAATTTTATACTATATCTAGTATCATGAGCTGCCTGTGAAGCGAAATGCCTAACTACGGCAGCTCTAAAACAAAGGACTTGGTATGGGTATATTTGGTGCAGCGTTTAAAGGCTTCGGTAAAGCTCTTAAAAATGCTAAAAGAAAAAAAAGACGAAAAAGTTTAGGTTTACCTGAAAAAACTAAATTGCAGCAAAGAAGCGCAGCAGGTTTTGTTAAATTAAAAAAGAAAATGAACAAAGATAAGCCTGACCTTGTTAAACAATCAGGACCAAGTACAAAAGAAGTAATGGGTTATAGTGGCGCTGTTGGAGCATCGGCTGGTGCTGGTATTTATATTAAGAAAAATAAGAAAAAAAAGCTAAAAAAATGAACGAAGGTAAAAAAAGGACTTGGTATGGGTAAATTTAAAGACGCTGATCTAACAATCAAAACGATTAAGTTATTTCCTGATTTAAAAAAGAAATTAAGGAAAGGTACAATTAGTACCATTGAAACTCCAGCTAAAAAATTTGTTGATATCAGAACTAGAGTTAAAAAAGCTGGTGGTTATAAAGATGGAGGTTCAGTTAGAAATTATGGGACACCATCAATGATGGAAATGATGACACCAAAAGAACGAGCTGAACATAAACGTAAAAAAATGAAAGAATCAGGTTTAAAACCTGGTGACTTAGAGAAAAAACCAGGAAAGGGAAGACCAACTAAAAAATTAGCCATGGGCGGTGAGGCAGCAGAGAGTCTTAGAAAAGGCACACTTTTTAAAGAGAAGAGAGATAAACGAAGAAAAGAAGTCGATGAAATGCTCGATAGATTGTATGGACCAAGCATTAAACCAAAGAAAAAGCCAAAGAATCCAAATAGAATTAAGCCTAAAACGAAACCAAAGAGACCATAGGATAGTATTATGCCAAAAACAGTTAATGAATTAATGAACTCATTGGGACTTACACCAGCTCAAAAAATAAAATTAAAAAAAGAAATAAAAAGAGCAGGTGGAATACGAACACAAAGCTCTGATTCAATAAAAGCGACTGCTTCAATGATAAAAAGTCAAAAAACACAGTCTAAAGGACCTGCTGGTAAGGTAATGAAGAAAAGATCAGGTGGAATAATAAATAAAGTAATAGACAAAAGAACACCTATGTCTGGCGGAAGAGATAGAAAAGACTCTGCTTATAAAATGAAACAAGGATTAGGAACTACGGCTAAGTCTTCCACTGCTGAAAAAAGCTTTGCTTTAAAAAAGGGAACTAGACCAGGACAAAAAAGCAGCGTGCAAAAAGATAAGACAAGAGCTGCACAGAGAGCTGGTAAAAGACAAGATAAATTTGTTGGAACAGCTAGAAAAATGTCTGGTGGAAGAGGTAGAAGTTATTCAGGCAGAAAGTTACCACCAAAATGAGCGATCAAGAGATATTAAAGCAACGAGATTTATTGGACGCGATCCTCGCATCACGGACAACGGACCAATATGAAAGAATAGAAAACATGAAAGTCATGGATTCGATATATTTTAAACAAAATCTACCCGAGAATGTGGTATTATTCCCATTACAAAGGATAAAAAGGTATGTACACTCAACTACCAGAAAGCCCCGTAAGAAAAGTTTATAAGTGCCGTCATTGCGGAGACGTGTCAATTAAGTTCTATGATCCAAAACAAGACCGCGTGTATACAGCGGAAGAATGGGAAGTAATTATGACTGATGGACGCCAGGCGTTAGATAAAGCACTACGATTGGTGAGAGAAGATCCAAAATTCTTTTCATAAACGTCGTTCTCTATAGATGTTTCTACCATTTTATTTTTTAAATTATTTTTTTAGTAAAGTACAAGTTACAAGGTAACAAGGTTACAAGTAGCAGAATACTTACCTTTTTTTGTAACTTCTTGTAACTTACAATTATTTACAAGTTACAAACTATCTATATTTTACGAAAAAAACTCGCATTTCATGGAATTATTTAGTAATATAAAATTAATTTGAAGAAAACATCTATTGAAAAGGTGCATTATGGAAGAAAATAAAGACGTACTTATACCTGAAGCATACTCTGATGCATTGTTTGACAGGAAATTATCAGAAAAACAAAGAAGATTTATATTGTTTCTTGTCCATTCTGAAGGATTGAAAACAGCTACACAATGTGCGGTTGATGCTGGGTATGCAGCTGGTTCTGCACGGGTGAGAGCTTCAGAACTGCAAAACCCTGAAAAATCACCACTCACTGCAAAAGCTATTGAAGTAGAAAGAAGAGCTGTGATGGATCGGTACAAATGCACTCAGGAAAGATCGTTGTCTACATTGGCTAGAATTAGAGATCAGGCGTCGTCTGCTGGTAACTACAACGCTGCCGTAGCTGCGGAGACTCGCCGTGGACAGATTGCTGGGTTGTATGTAGATAAGAAAGAAATCCTTACAGGCACGATAGATTCGATGTCTAGAGATGAGGTTGAAAAGAAGCTTCAGGATTTAAAAGAACAGTATAGTATTGAAACTACTTTTGAAGAAGTAAAAGAATTAGAAAATAAGTCTTGACTATAAAATAGAATGGGACTATAGGGTATATAAGACTGGTTTCTGATAATGAAAACTCTTAAAAATCCTTTTTAAAAAAGGTAGAGGCTACAGGCTACCAGATGTAAAAACATACCTGTCCCAATGAATTAACATTGTGGGTATAAAATATGCCAGTCTTAAACAAGAGGAGAAAGTATGGAAAGCAAAGAAGATTTTATTAGAGAAGTTAGAGAACTATTAAATGCTAACGAGAAGGTTGTTCATGTAGAACTAAACCAGATTGTTGACATGGTGCATGAACTTGCAGAATCATATAGGTATTAGTATGTTAGTAATAATTAGACCAGATTTGTATGAGTATCATGCATTACCTATGACAGACGAATTGTTCTGGCGTAGAGTAGAGAACTTGAGGCGTGCAGCGCTGACTGCTGAAGACTTTGAGTTTAGATTGTTGTATTATAATCAAATGGTAGAACTGATGAAGAGGTGTCCATGATTCAAATGGTGCTTTTATTACTTGTTATATTGTTAGCTTTCAATTGGAAACTAGCATTGATGATAGGTGTTTTTATTTATTATTTCGGTATTCCTTTTTGAAACCAGAATCAAAACTATGGCAAATGGTAAGAAAGAACTTGCCAGATATACATTGGACTAGGTTTGAATCTTGGGTAAATCAAGGTGTACCAGACTTGCATGGCATCTGCGATGGAATCAATATTTTTGTTGAGTTAAAAGTAACATCTAGTAACAAAATAAATATAAGCCCCTTTCAAAAAGTGTGGAATATTAAGCATACTTTACATGGTGGAAGATCGTTCATTATGCTTCAGCACCTCTCTCAGAGAGCACTGTATATATTTCCGTGTTCCGTGCTCCATTCTACATTGTCCATTACCCCCGCCACAGCCCCCCAGTATAGGGTTGCACTGCCAGCGTCCCCCGCAGCGTGGGCTGCGATCCACGAACATCTTCTCCACTCTCCATTTCCATTACCGAAGCCCAATCCCACAGGGGATATATAGTACCAGGAGCTGGTCCCGCAGCGTAACCTGCTGCCATGCCAGTCCACTTCCATTACCAGAAACCAAGCCTTTCTCCACGCATCAGGGATCCTGGTCCGCAGCGCACCAGGCGTGGCAGGAGCTACGTCATCTACATTCTCCATCTTCATTACCAGAGGCCAACTAACGTAAGGTATATCCAGAAGCATGCTGGTCCCGCAGCTGCCAGGAGAACTTCAGGTCTGCATCTCCATTCCATTGCTGGAAGCCAACCGACCGTTGTAGTATAAGGGACACACGCTTCACCTGCAACTGGAAGCTGAGCTGGTAGCCTCCATTCCATTTGCAGAGGCCAATCGTTTTCGGTACTATAGTAGTTACAGGACTCAGGAGCGTCACCAGCGTGGCAGGAAGTTGTGTGGAAAAAAAAGTTTGTATACTGCTTGACTATCTAATAAGATGGGACTATATAAGTATTAGTAATAATGAAGAAGGATCCTGAGATGTTTCAGATGCGAAACCTTCATTGTTGCTAGGACTGGTTATTGCTGTAATAAGGCGCGCGTCCAGTCTGCAACGTGGCTACCGAATCCGTTTAGAAGTTTTGCAAACGGCCACACGAGTCAGGAGCTGAGGAGAACCCACGGGCTTCCATAAGCAGATCCGTCTGCCAGACGCCCTGACTCATCAAAGGGGTTGGTGATAACGTGTCCTAGTTGGATAGACATCAGCCCCATTAGAAAGGAACAACATGACAGAGACTGTAACAGTATTAAAAAAAGATCCATCCTGCGCTGAGCTGGTAGCGCAGCAGTGGCAGGAGAGGCAGGAAGACCTGAAGGACCCAGAGTACGAAGCGCTTGGCTTCGACTATGTAGAACCGCATACATTCAACGACCAACTAGAGGGGTACTGGCGTTGGCAGTTTAGCTGGGGCGGGCCCAGCGACGAGCTTCGCGCATACGTTAACGAACATGATGAGATCCATCGCTTGGAGTACTGGTACCTAGACTGGGGAGACGGTGCACATGTTCAGGTGGCCCAGGACGCTGATGCCTGGACACAAATGCAGGAGATGATTATGTCCACTGCACCAGGACAGTACGCATGATACTACTCATTGCATTGCTGCTAGCAACGCATCACCCCGCAGCGGGGCTGCTGCTGCTCTGCAGCTACCTGCTGCTGAAGTCGTTGTTCTAATGCCTCCACTCCATTCCATTAGCGAAACCTTTTGGTGTGTATGGTATAATAGTAACAGAAGCTGCACGGGCGTGGGGGCTGAAGTTTGTGTGGAAAAAAAAAATAAAATAAACTATTGACTTCTAATAAAATGGGATTATATAAGATATATTAACTAGAAAGACGAAAGGAAAATAAAATGTCAAAAGCTGTTAATATAATTGAAGTACTAGAAAAGGCACAACAAAGCCCAGCTAGTGTAAGTAAAAGAAATAAACAAGCTATCGTTGATGCGTATGGTCGTGCGTTAACAATGCAGAAAGTTCTGGCAGACTTTATTAAAGTCAACAGACAACTGATGATAGACTTGTCTATGAGTGAAAATGCAAACCTATTGCATGGGAAGGATTACTCTCTTCATGTATCACAAAAATTGGGTGCAAAGATTGACNCGCAACTCGTTAAAGAAAAACTTGGTGAGATTGCGTATCATCAATGCAAAGTACCAACGCAGTATAAACAGATACAGGCTATGCCTTTATCGGAAACAACAGTATCAAGAAACAAGAAAGCTACCATTGACGAAGTAGCTGACTTCAGAATTTCTGCTTAGTACGAATGTTGCCCTAAGCAGAAAACTAATTGTCAACTTTAGTTCAGTCGACAATGTTGGGGGCGATACCTACTCGCCCCTTTTTTTATGTCCATTTCCATTACCCATTGATTAGCTCTTATACATAGTTAATAGTATATGGTGCAACCCCTACCCCCGTGGGAGAGTTGTTCCATTTCCATTACCCATTGATTAGCTCTTATGTATAGTAGTATAGTATAGTTGACCATGCACAGCACATGCGTCTGCCGTTCCCGACGTCTGTAGTTTCTGATGAAAGTCAAGCGAAAAAGTTATCCACAAGAAAGAAATAAAGTTCTTGAGTATAAAATAAAATGGGAGTAAGAAGGTAGGTAGAAAGGAGAAATCAAAATGCCGAATAATGATGACTACTTATCACGACAATTATCAGCAGTTAATAATGCCTTTGGTGTTCAAGCAGTTGATAATAATAATCAAGTTCAAGCTACTCACATAGACGGACTAGATTATAAGGCTTTATATAAAGTCTTAGAGAGTGAAGTTGAAACTATTATCCTAGATCCTAACGCACCTCAGTACGTTAATGAATGGGGTAATAGAGTGAAAGCTAAACTCTTTGAGATAGTTCAACGACAAGCAAACCGATAACCTAATTCCAATTGGATCGGCGAAGGGGCGAATTTTCGCCCCTTTTTTTTGGGATACAATCACCTGCAACCAGGCGTTCCTACCATCTCCTCCAGGCTGCACCAGCTTCCCTGGGAAGCGTATAAGCCTGACACATTTAACACTCATCACAACATCTAGGTACTTAGATTGCTCAGCATACTACATATGGTTTTCCACGCACCCCCACCACCCCCAATTTGCCCCCTTGCGTGTGGGGGAGAGTAAAGCGTAAGTTTTACACAAACAGAAAGTATGATATAACTTTTTTATGATTTCAGATAAAATCCCGACGGACGTTTTAAAATATGAATTAAGAAAAATGCAAATAAAACTGGCAGAGGAGTCCCGTTCCTCCTTTCTTACTTTTGTAAAAAAAGTTTGGCCAGAATTTGTTGCAGGTTCACATCACAAAATTATTGCAAAAAAATTTGAAGACATTTCACGTGGAAAGATAAAAAGATTAATTGTTAATATGCCACCAAGACATACAAAGTCTGAGTTTGCTTCTCATTTGTTTCCTGCGTGGATGATGGGCCAAAAGCCAAAATTAAAAATTATTCAGACGACACACACGGCAGAATTATCGTATAACTTTGGTAGGAAAGTGAGGAACCTATTTGACCAACAAGATTTCAAAGATGTTTACCCGAGTGTCAGCTTATCACAAGACTCTAAGGCAGCGGGGCGTTTTACAACTAACGCTGGTGGAGAGTATTTTGCTGCTGGTGTGGGTGGTGCTATTACTGGGCGTGGTGCTGACTTGCTTATTATTGATGATCCTCACTCCGAGCAAGACGCTCTCTCACAAACAGCCATGGACAATGCCTACGAATGGTACACCTCTGGACCTAGACAACGTTTACAACCTGGTGGTGCTATTGTTATAGTTATGACTCGTTGGTCCACAAAGGATCTTACAGGTAAATTATTAAACGCACAAAGTAACGAAAATGCTGATCAATGGGAAATTGTAGAGTTTCCTGCGGTTTTGAATGATAAACCGTTGTGGCCACAGTTTTGGAAATTAGAAGAACTACAAGGTGTGAAAGCATCTTTGTCAGAACAAAAATGGCAGGCACAATGGCAACAAGCCCCTACCTCAGAAGAAGGTTCAATTATAAAACGTGAGTGGTGGAAAATGTGGCCAAAAGAAGACATACCACCTTTGATGCATATTATACAAAGTTATGACACAGCGTTCAGTAAAAGAGAGACAGCAGACTTTAGTGCGATAACAACGTGGGGTGTATTTCGACCCGTGGAACACGGACCACCACACATTATACTTTTAAAATCAAGAAAGGGCAGATGGGATTTTCCCGAGCTCAAAGAAGTAGCTGTAGAAGAATATAAATACTGGGAACCAGAAACAATCTTGATAGAAGCGAAAGCATCTGGTATGCCCTTAACACAGGAGCTACGTCAATTGGGAATTCCTGTAGTAACTTATACGCCTAGTAAGGGCAACGATAAGCATGTACGTGTCAACTCCGTGGCTCCTATTTTTGAAGCGGGACAAGTATGGGCTCCTGACGAACGTTGGGCAGAAGAAGT
>JGI25132J35274_1000550_pt1 | contig 10027 bp, 19 predicted proteins | sample ETNvirenome_6_30_FD_35274 | JGI IMG/M metagenome (IMG submission 35274)
GATTTATTACGACCTATTTCCAGTAAAAATGAGAAAAGACACGAGTTAGAGTCTATTTATGAAGAGATGCGGGGATTGGCTAAAGAATTCAATTGCTGCATCTGGACTGCTTCACAAACTAATCGATCTGGCCTGAACGCTGAAGTTATCACAATGGAGTCCATTGCCGAGGCTTTTAATAAGTGTTTCGTATCGGATTTCATTTTTTCACTTTCAAGGACCGTAGAGGATAAACAAAACAATACAGGAAGATTTTTTGTTGCCAAAAACAGAAATGGTCCTGATGGTATCGTATTTCCTGTTTCTATGACGACAGCGAATGTTCAAATTGAAGTAATGGACCCAGCAGAAGAAGACCAAAGTATTCTTTCAGCAAAAGACCAGAGTGAAGTTTTGAAGAAAAAGTATAAGAAGTTTAGACAAGCCAAAAAGAAGAATAACGGAGAATAAAAATGGAAATAGCATCAAGAATTTTGTCGGACATTACAGTATATATGAAGTACGCTAAGTATCGAGACGATCTGTATCGTCGCGAAACATTTAGAGAGATTGTAGATAGAAATAAGGCAATGCATATCAAAAAGTTTCCTTATCTTAAAGATGAGATAGATACTGCTTATGAGTTTGTCTATGACAAGAAGGCTTTGCCCTCTATGAGATCAATGCAGTTTGGAGGGAAGCCTATCGAGGTCGCCCCAAACAGAGTTTTCAACTGTGCTTATATGCCCATTGATGATCCTCGCGCATTCGCAGAGGTCATGTTTCTTCTTCTTGGCGGCACTGGTGTAGGCTTCTCTGTCCAAACTCATCATGTTGATAAGCTTCCAGAGATCAACAAACCAAACCAGAAGCGAACCCGTCGTTATCTAATCGGTGATTCTATCGAGGGATGGGCTGACGCTGTTAAGGTTCTTATTCTTTCTTACTTTAATGGCACTTCTAAGCTACGTTTCGATTTCTCGGATATTAGACCTAAAGGCAGTCGTTTAGTAACATCTGGCGGCAAGGCTCCCGGCCCACAACCGCTCAAAGAGTGTCTTGTAAAAATTGAAGGAATCCTTGAGCGAAAGGAGAACGGTGATAAACTAACTCCTATTGAGGTTCACGACATTGTTTGCCACATTGCTGATGCTGTTTTGGCTGGCGGTATCCGACGAGCCGCTCTTATCTCTCTGTTCTCGGCAGATGATGATGAAATGATCGCTGCAAAGTCAGGAAACTGGTGGGAGACTGAACCACAGCGTGGCCGTGCTAACAATTCCGTTGTTCTAATGCGACATAAAGTTACAAAAGAGTTCTTCATGGACCTTTGGGACCGTGTTAAAGCGTCTGGTGCTGGAGAACCCGGCTTCTACTTCACTTATGATAAGGACTGGGGAACCAATCCTTGTTGTGAGATTGCTCTAAGGCCATATCAGTTCTGCAATCTAACCGAGGTTAACGTTTCTGACGTTGAAAGTCAAGAAGACCTTGAGGCCCGTGTGCGAGCCGCTGCTTTCATTGGTACGCTTCAAGCTTCTTACACCGATTTTCATTATCTCCGTCCGGTTTGGAAGCGTAATACCGAGAAGGATTCTCTTATTGGGGTTTCAATGACAGGTATTGCTTCTGGTAAGGTTCTCGCACTAGATATGAAGGCCGCAGCCAAGGTTGTCAAAGAAGAGAACATTAGAGTCGCCGAACTTATTGGAATCTCTCCAGCAGCCCGTACAACTTGTGTTAAGCCAGCAGGCACAACTTCTCTAACTCTCGGAACCTCCTCTGGTGTTCACGCTTGGCATAATGATTATTACATTCGTCGTATTCGTGTCGGCAAGAATGAGGCTATTTATGGCTATCTTTCCGAATTCCATTCAGAGTTGGTTGAAGACGAGTTCTTCCGCCCTCACGATACCGCTGTTATCTCTGCCCCACAGAAGGCACCAGAAGGCTCTATCACACGCTCTGAGAGCGCCTTGGAGATGCTTGAACGAGTCAAGAGGGTAAGTAGTGAGTGGGTTCGCACGGGCCACAGGAAGGGCCAAAACACGCACAACGTGAGTGCTACTGTTACTATCCGTGAAGAGGAGTGGGGGCCGGTTGGAGAGTGGATGTGGGAAAACCGCAAGCACTATAATGGTCTTTCGGTCTTGCCACACGACGGCGGAAGTTACGTCCAGGCCCCTTTTACCGATTGTTCCAAGGAAGAGTACGAAGAAATGTTAGGTCACTTGGCTGCCGTTGATCTCACTAACATCATTGAGATGGAAGACGAGACTGACCTATCGGGAGAATTGGCGTGTTCGGGCGGAAGTTGCGACCTCATCTAACAGTGTTTGTATAAAAAACAGTCTCCTTTTGATAATAAGTATTTTAGAAACTATTTATTATTAGAAGGAGGNTTTATTTATGCCAAGAAAAGGACAGACAAAATACAATAATTTATACCCATTAGGTCACAAGTTTGGTTCGTGGGAACTGCTGGATCCAGAGCCAGTGCGGCTGAAAAAGGGAAAGAAAAACTTTTATTACCATTATTTGGTGAAGTGTGAATGTGGTGCGGAAGCGCCTGTTGATTGTAATCACTTGACAATTGGGGTTTCTACTCGTTGTTATGAGTGTTCTATGAAGCATAGGGATGGTTCTGGTAACCCAAGTTGGAAAGGTCACGGCCTTGTCTCAGGAAGTAGATTTTACAGAGCAAAGTTTGGGGCTGAGCAAAGGAACATTCCATTTGAAATAGACATTCAAATAATGAATGAGGTATTAGAAGAAAGTAACTTTATTTGTGCCCTTTCGGGAATTAGGCTGGATAAAAATAGTTGGTCGTTAGATAGAATTGATAGCAGCGCAGGATACACAAGAGACAATATCCAGTACGTTCATAAAGACATAAACAGGATGAAAAATAAGTATTCACAAGATTATTTTATTGAAATGTGTAAGAAAGTCGCTAATAATAATTGACATCTCACCTTGCCACGGTTATAATAAAAAGGCGAGGTGAAAAATGAACTTCAACCATCTATTGCCGAAGTACGAAGTTATGTCAAAATGTTTGGGTTTAAAAACTCATTCTTTCGTGCCAACTAGCCACATTGAAGCAACGCTTAACCATGTTGCAGTTAGATTTCGTTGCAAGAATTGTGGCAAGTTAGCCACTGCTTTTTTAGATAGAGAAGAATACAAGATTCATGAAAATAGTATTGTTAAATTTGGAGACTTAAAATGAATATTAGACCGGTAAACAATTGGCTACATATCAGCCCAGAGACAAGAGAGCAGGAACAAGATAGTCTAGTTTTACTGCCGGATGATTATAAAAAAGCAGAAAGTCCTTACACTATTGTCCGTGTAAATTCCTCTTCAACTAATTATAATGCTGGAGATGTTTTGATAGTCCCAACACACACTATTCAAGACATTGAGGTAAGAGGCGATATTGTGCATCTTGTGCAGGAAAACTATGTACTGGCGGTGGTAGAGTGAGCAAGCATATTGATATTTTCTCACTTCCAGACGGATATGTAGAGAATTCTTTTCAAAACATTGTAGACCACCCAGAACATTACGGAGGCGAAGATAACCCCTATGAAGCGATCAAAGTAATCGAGGCTTGGGATTTAGATTTTCACCTTGGCAATGTTGTAAAGTATATCTCCAGAGCAGGGAAGAAGCACGATAGGCCCCTAGAAGATATAAGAAAAGCCAAGTGGTATTTAGATCGTTGGCTAGAGAAGGGGACAAAAGATGGCATTTAGCAGAATAATTATAGACTATGGTCATGGTGGTATGATCGAGGGGGAGTACCAGACCCCCACTGGCAAGCAGTATCACTTTACAGAGCCAGAAGTTTTCTCAATTTACGAAGGTGTAACAAATCGAGGCATCGCAAGNAAATTAATGACACTTCTTGTAAAGTCAGGTGTAGAAGTTTTTGACTGCGTTGAAGATTGCTATGTGACAGAACCTGTTACAGCCGAAGACCTTGAGCAGAGAGACATCTCGCTTGGAACCCGTGTAAGAAACGCAAACAGTGAGAATAAGCGAGGAGAAACTTTGTTTATTTCTATCCACTCAAATGCCATTGGTAAAGATCTCAAAGGCCCTTCCCTTAATGCAAAGGGAGCAGATGTTTATGTTTATAGAAATTCAGGAGTAGCAGGTCAAATTTCAAGCAAACTTTTGGCAGAGTACGCTTCAACCCAACTACGACCCCGCAGAATCATAGAAAATAGGTCTTTTTATGTTCTGAGAAAAACCGCAATGCCAGCCATGTTGACGGAGAACGGATTTTTTGTAAATATTGATGATGCTAAATATCTTTTGTCGCAAGAGGGACAATGGGAGATTGCAAGAGCACATTTTGAAAGCATCAAGAATATGCTTGACATCGACGACAGACCCATGGTATAGTGTTAATCATTGGGGGGATGATGAAAGAGTTCAGTCTAACAGAGCTTGATATGAAGATAATTAAACAAGCTCTTGTCTACACTCAAAGCAGTTGGGAAACTTGGTATGAAGAAGGTATTTTTCCTACTGGCTGGGATGAAGATCAAGTTTTAAGAATGCTTGAAGCGATCAGTGATGTAGACGAAAAGTGGGATATGATGTTCCCCCCAGAAGAGGAAGAGCCACAAGTAGAGCAAGAAAAGCCTCTACCAAATAATATTTTATTTTTTCCAGGGAGTGAAGAGTGAAAAATACAGTAGAACTTATCGGAACTTATGGGGATGATTTAACACATGCCTGCTCGGCTTGGACTTCAACAAGTCGTAACCTTACACCAAGGAAGCTTGCTCGTGTTGATAAACTTCTTGATGTGTTGGCTCGTGAAGGTCATCAAGGGACAACATTTTTTATCTAAAATGTGGTGTCCTTGATTCTGCAAACTACTTACTATTATAAGGAGGTCTTATAATGGAGACAAAAGTTTGTAGTATTTGTAAAGAAGAGAAATCACTTACGGAATTCTACCCTCGCAGTGATCGTAAAGGTTATCGTTCTTATTGTAAAGTTTGCTGGTCCGTAAGGAGACGCGACCGCTATAGAGTAAATAAAGGGAAAGAAGGGTTTAGCGAGAAACATGCCCTTGCATCAAGAAGGTGGAGACGAGAAAATGCTGAAAAACAGATGTTTATGAGAGCGAAAGCCAGAGCAGGAAATAAAGGTCTTTTATTTGAAATTCAACTCGAAGACATAGCAATTCCAGATAAATGCCCTATTCTTGGAATTGAACTTGGAATAGCAGAAGGGATAGCAGCAGATTTTTCTCCTTCTCTAGATAGGATTGACTCAACAAAAGGCTACACCAAAGACAATATAGTTGTGATCTCTTATAGAGCAAACAGAATAAAAAATGATTCTAGTCTTGAAGAAATAGAAAAACTTTATAAATGGCTTACAAAAAACAGGAGCTTAAATGCATAACACGGTAGAACTAATAGGAACTTATGGAGACGACTTAACTCACGCACTCTCGGCTTGGACTAGCACAAGCAGGCAGATTGGGCCAAAGAAGCTCGCAAGAGTCGGGAAGTTACTTGACATGCTGGCAACCGAAGGTCACATGACCCCGTTCGAGAAATCTACTTTACACTTTTTGGTCACAACAGATATTGCTTCTCATATTCACCTCCTCAAGCATCGTGTTGGAGTCAGCATCAACGCAGAGTCCGCAAGGTATAAGGAGTTCAAAATAGATAAGTATTATCTCCCAGAAGACTGGCCGCAGGAAGAACAAGATAATCTTGAGGCTTTCATCAAGGACGCTTACGAACGCTACCACGGCTGTATTGAACGCCTTGAGGAGCAAGGTTACTCACGTAAGAGGGCAAAAGAAAGTGCTCGTCTTTATCTTCCTTACGGAATCCAGATTACTTGCGACATTATGTTCAACTGGCGTTCTTTTGCTCACTTTCAAAAACTACGAAACGATGAGCACGCACAAGTAGAGATCCGTGATGTCGCTGCTGAAATGCTTCGTCTGGTAGAAGAGCAGGGTGATTTCCCACTCACCATACAGGCTATGCGTAAGTGCGGCATGGTGCCATCGGAGAGCGAAGAATGAGCAGGATTAAGAGAACACTGAAGGACGACTTAGCAAAGTTCGACGGAAAGGGGCCATACGACAAGCTGAACCCCTGCTACATGGACGGCTACTTCGCTTATGACATGAAACGGTATTGGAAAGCGGGCACGGTCGAAGAGTTACGGAAAAGAGCAAGAGGCTAGTGATGTAGTCTTGTTTCAAATGTTGGAGAGCGAAGAATGATTAAAGTTATCATCGGTCAAGAAGCTATTTGTCCTGACGGACTAGGAAGAGTAGTGGAGGTGGGTAGGATTATGTGTGGCAAGCCTAGCTACATTAAAGTAAAAACTTATGTAAACAATAGGGGATGCGAATGGGCGGCTGACAATGTTGAACTGATCGACCCACGGAGAGCGAAGAATGAGCCTTGAAACCGCAATTTCCAAATCTGTACACGACGCTTTTAGGAAAGAACTAAAAGTGTGGGAAGATGTGTATAAGAGAGATGGTTATATAGGGAAGGGGCATTGGCTATCTATCAGCGTAGGCTTACAGAATGTTGTTGCTGATGCTCTTATATCCACTAAGGAATTCCAAGAACTATCCGAAAGAGAGAAGTTAATGATGGCTTTCTCCATCGGGCAGGGGATAGAAGAAGAGTTTAGGAAGTTCCAGTCAAGGGTTAGGGAGAGCGAAGAATGAGTTTAGCATCGTTTGTTTGGTCTTTTAACCTTGGTCTTTTTTTTGGATGGCTCCTGTTTCGAGATGCAAACTGCTGTCTTAATGGAGGCAATGATGAAATGGATTGACTTAGTCGCACTAGTGTGCGGTTCAACTTTTGGAACCGTCGACTTAGCAAACAGTATCGAAACTATCTCAGGTGAATACAGCGTGGAGAAGACGCTGGTACTTAGCGTTGTTTGGACAGAGAGCCGTTGTAAACCAGGTGCATTGGGAACATCGGATGATCGAGGGCTAATGCAGGTTATACCTAAGTCTCACAGACCTAGACTTGATAGGCTCAAGGTGACAGACCTTTTTGATATGAAGCAAAACCTTAGAGCAGGAACTGATTTTCTTTCCTCGTTGAATGTTAACGAAGATTCCTGTAGAGCTTTAGCAATCTACAATGGCGGTTTTAAACCACCGCAACGAAGTCACGATTATGCTCAAGCTGTCATTAAAAGAAAGAAACAATACGACTCGCTGCTTTCCGAAGACGAGGAGGACGAAGAATGATTATTGATGCTGTATGGTATAGCAAGGAATATAATATCCCTGTGAGAGTAATAGAGTATTTAGGAGAAAGACACGGAGAACACTGGGTTCTTGTGGAGTCCGACAAGGGCAAAACGGGTGTGCCCCTATCAGAATTAAAAGATGTGAGAAAAAGATGGACTTAGCCAGACAGATTAGGTCAGCAATCATTGCTTGTCAACCGATAGATTCGACATTTGAAGAAGTAGATTTTGTGATCTTAACCAATATGATTTTAAGCGTATTGAGTCGTAATAAACTAATTACTGCTGAACAGTGTTTGGAATGGCAGTTGCCAATGCCAGAGAATGGGTTAATCATAAAACTCGATTTGTACGAGAGATTGTGGGACCTTCTGGAAGGCGCAGACCCAGATCCAAATTTGAAAATGCCTGTCACTGCTTCTAATAGAGAAGAGGAGAACTGATGTTATTAGATAGAACTGTATTCAAGATGTATATAAAAGAAGGCTGCCCGTTTTGCGATAAAGCAGCAGAAAAAGTGACAAAAGATTTAGGTTTTTCTCTGCATACAATTGACGTGACTAACGATCCGCAACTTCACCAAAAGATCATTGCAGAGACAGGCCACAAAACAGTACCTGCCATTTGGGCTTGCGGTGAATTTATCGGAGGCTGCGATGATCTTTTCAATATTTGCGAACAAAGTGATTTTGAACTAAAGTTATTGCGGGAAGAAGTTAGTATTTTGAGAAGTGAAGTGAATCGTCTGAAGAGGAGTTTGTGGTGAAAGAATATTATAAAATTGCTCTTGCAGGAGGGCTAGTAATTAGTTTGGTTCCTGCTTGGGTTGTATCAGTATTATCCAATCTTCTTCCAAGCCTNAANCCCGAAGAGTTAGAGGTTGTATCGGAGTTTATGTCTAGTGGTATAGGGCCTTTGCAAATAATTTTCTTCATGTTGATTACTTTCTTAATTCCAATCGCCGAAGAGGTAGTTTTTAGAAAAATACTATGGGGATTATTTGAGTGGAAACTGACGCCTTATCAGACATGGATTTTCATTTCACTGATCTTTGCTCTTATTCATATCGAGCCCCTTCACGTCCTTGGCCTCCTGCCTTTCAGCTTTTTTGTCGGCTGGCTAAGGTATAAGACAGGAAAGATAGGGCCTTCAATTTTAGCTCACGTAGTCAATAATGGTGTGGCGTGCCTTCTAATGATCATTTGAGGAGAAAAAGTTTTGTTTTCGAAAAGAATAAGATTGTGGTTGGAGGAGATCTTAGATCCTTACTCTATGCAGCTTTTAGCGGGATTCCGATTCTTTATCGTGATCCCATACCTCCTTTTCGCTTTGACCGTCTGTCTCACCATAGCCTCTCTCTTCTAGGGTTTCAAGAAAAAGAGGTCGCAGCCAGAGAAGTTTGGGAGAAAGTAAGTTTTTTTCTTGGACTCTCTGGTTTGCTTTTACCACTGGAAGGTGTCACAAACCTGAGAGTGGTTGACAACCAACTGATAATGAGCACGGAGTTTTCTAAGTTCAAATATAATTTCCAAAAACTCATTATTGTAGATGATTCCCAAGTAAAGGGCTTACCAGCGGTGACCAAGCAAGTGCCACACCTGAACAGGGTAGTAGACTGGATTAACGTAAGGAGTGGCTGCCGCCACGGTGTGGACTACCTCCAAGATCCAGATTCTAACTTTGTAAGAGATATTTTTTTCTTTCCATCGGAGAGAAGCGACAACACAAGGCTGAAAGATCTTGTGGCCATCTCCTACTTATCTGACAAGCAGTTAAGAGACTTTGATTACTCCGATACAATGGCCAAGTTTAAAATAACGAAAATGATGAAAGCAGCAGGAATACGAGGGGCAAGAAATGGCCGAGACCAGAAAAACCCAGATAGATACAAGTATTATGCTGTGAAAGTCGAACCAGCGGAGAGAGAAGTGTTCCCAGCATCTATCCGTTATTACGAAGAAGACGATAGGTTTGACTTTTATTATGGCTCCATTTACGATATCTTAGACGAAGCCGAAGAAATGAAGGGTTACATTGGCAAACTGATGAGGGCATTATGAGTTTTCATTTGGCAGGCATTATCCCGGTTGTGACCAAACCAATGGATTTCCGAATGGATTGGGACGATTGTCTTATGCCTCTCGCCCCAAATTTTTACGCAATAGAACGCGCACTTCTTGAATGTGCTTACGCAGGTTGCGAAACAATTTGGATTATTGCTAATGATGACGCTTCGCCTATTATTCGGCAAAGAATGGGTGACTATATCCAAGACCCTGTTTGGATTGGCAGAAAGAACCGCTTTCCTTCCGAAGCACGGCGCCCTATCCCTATCTTTTATGTGCCAATGCCCGATGAAGACCGCAACAAAGTCAACTGCGTTACTTGGACAATTCTTTATGGAGCAAAAACAGCCTTTGAAATAGGAAAAAGCCTTAGTAAATGGGTAGCACCAGAGCGATTTTGGGTGGCTTACCCACATGGCGTCTACCAGCCAAAGGAATTGAGGCCAGAAAGGCTTGAAATTTCAAAAGACCAAAACTTTTGTGTTACGCACAAGGGAAAGTCCTTTGCTACGGGCCATCTTTTAAGTTTCACTTTCAACCCCGCGCAAATGACGGCTGCTCTTGAGATTTTTAAAGAAACAGAGACAACCTTATTATGGGGGGAAGACCTAGAAAATGAAATCGATTTTTACGAAGAAAACTTTTCTATTGACACCGTGTTTGACCGTGTTATAATAGAAGACGATGCGAAATTAGAGGTGCCTTGG
>JGI25132J35274_1000552_pt1 | contig 10002 bp, 6 predicted proteins | sample ETNvirenome_6_30_FD_35274 | JGI IMG/M metagenome (IMG submission 35274)
AGCTTCTGGCATTAGTGTTTGATTATTTTAGATTTATTTCTAAATACTTGTGTAATTTCTTCAAGCTTAATATTTGAAAGTCTAATTTTAGCGTTTCTTAACTTTGCTGATTTTTCTCTTTTAACGCGATTAATTATATACTCTGGTATATTTACCCTCCCGGATAAAACGGAGTAAAGTATGTGCGAATAAAACGCGTCCTCAGCCATCTTAGGAACACGCATATCAGTATCATATGCTAATCCGTCTGAAATATATTCAAATATAATAACTTTACCAACTAAATCACTTGAAAATGAAAACTTGCCTTCTCTTTCATTTATAGTAAAGAACCCATTAACTTGTGTAGTTTCAGGATTTAATCCGTATCTTTGACCTTTACCAACTCTGTTATAAGTAAAATTATCAATGCTTGCATCATCGAAGGCTTCGTCGTATGCTCCAGTAATTCTTTTCATATCTGCAGCCTTCCACTTCTCTTCGGTAATAGATGTACCCTCTATATTGTTGTCAAAGTTGTCTTGAGTCGGTATACCTTTACCATCTTGAATAGGCGTTTCTGTAGGGTTAGAGGTTAGCCTAGTAGGATATATAACATGCTTAACCCCTAAATCATCTGTCCACGATGCCTTGACGTAATTAACGTAGTCTTGCGGCAATGGGACGCTTAAGTTGTTTGGGATCGTTAATTCCTGGGTTTTTACAGATTTTAAAGTATCATAGCTAAATTCCTGCATTGCTCTTTTGGCAAAGAATATTAAATCCGTACGCTTCATTGAAGGTACAAGCTTTCCTTCACCAACATATATCATAAGGAAATTATTTATAATATCATCAATTGATATATAAGAATAATCACCATAATTAAGATCCTTAAGCCTTACTCTATAGTAGCCAGCTGTAAATGTACCTGTTGCAAGTACTATTTTGTTATTTGATACACTATATTGGACAGCAACCGCTGTATATGGGTCTGCTCCTGTTAAACTATATTCAAATATAAAATTATTTTGTGAATAAGCGGGATCAGTTGGGTTCCATGAATTAGAATCATATAACTTTAATTGCTCGTCGAAAGTAAATTGAAACTCAGTTTCTGTACCTACTGCTTGAAAACTTTGGGCCCCAGCGTAATATTGTCTATTAGTTTCGTTTATTAATCCCATTTATTAGCTTTTTTCATTTATTTTTTCCTGCTGAACCTGCCCTGCTGCCATTTGAACTATTTGCGGGTCTTTAATAACTACACCCGCATATAAAAGAACTCTAGTTATTAAACTTGTTTGTTCTGTAGGGTGTAATTCAAAATCTACAGTATTTGTTGGGTCATATATATATCCCGTTCCTGTGCTTGTAAAACCCCAATTAATATTTTTTGGTTTTCTTATATACGAAGCCTTTATACCACTCGTAATGCTTGTAGGATAAACATATAGTTTATTATCTTCAAATATATATATTGGGTATTTAGTCGTAGGCTTTGTTAAGGGCGACATATTTATATGAAGAAAATCGTTTCTGTCAACCCTTTCAACTTCTTTTTCATCGTTATATATTACAGTACCAATTTTATAAAAATCATTTTGATATAAATCAACCTGTATAACTTCACCGCCAGCTGGAACAGTAGTTAACTGAACAAAAGTACCGCCTAATGATATTGTATAGTCTACGGTTTCTGTTAGTAAAACACCATCTTGAAATACCTGAACTATACCTGCTGCTACGTCAGCGGCTTGTAAACTTGAAAAATAATATGATTGCTGTCCTGGAATAGCTGTGAAAATTTCTTGCCCTGTATAAGAAGAAGGTGTTGGCAAGTTAAAATAATTTGAAACGTACGTTGCGGCAGCTGGCACGTTTTTAAATGGAGCAAGCTTTTCTTCAATATTTTTAACCCTATTTGCGTATTCACTATCATTTTCAGGAACTCGCAATTGTTGGTTTAAATCTTCAAAATATTCGTTGAATATCTCAAGTTGAACTTGCGTACCTATCTTGTTAAATTCATCAGGCGTTAAATAACCGCGCTGCTCTTTGTTCATTATTAACAAGACAGTTCTATATACTTTATCTACGCTTACTGCCATTTGTTGTTATATTTTAATAAAAGGCGGCAATGTAGGTATCACCGCCTTATTATAATTACATGTTATTTAAACTTTTTCTCTATTGACTTAAATACTTCTACGCCTTCATCGGTTTTGAAGAATGCAGCCATAGCAGAATATGGGTTTTCATCAAACGGTATAGTCATAAGTTTCTTACCGTTACTTGCCCAAGTAAAGTATCTTTGATCTTGCGAAAGCTTTATAATATTTGCTTCTGTTGCTTTAATTGCAAAGTTACGTAATTGAACGTTTTCGTCATTTGCTAATTCTAAGAATAACCTAGGATTGCGTTTAGCAAATACTAATAGATCACGTTTAAGCTCTTTTGAACTCATTTGAGAAACAGCTGAACCATTTTCAACACGCATAATAGCTTCTGCCATATCGATGTCTATCGACGTTGCTGCATTAAGCGCTTCTATTTCAAGCTCAATTGTTTCGAGTTCATCAACAGCTTCCATTACAGTGTCTAACTCAGTATATCTTACATCTTTATATGGGTGATATATTGATAATAGTTTTTGTAATGCTTGATATTCTTTTGGCACATATAAATGCCCGTTTTTAAATACTATATGACCTAATGTAGCCTCACCGTTTTGCTCATCGCGAAAAGGGCTGGGCATATTAGTTGCATATCTTAATTCTCTTTGTTGTGCTTTTTCTGGGTCAAACCAAAGCAATGGTCTATTTGCTTTGTGCCTAGAAGGGATAGTAAAAGTTAATGGTGTTTTATTACCCGTTAAATAATAGTGACGGTCTTTAATCTCCCATTGAGCCGTCTGTTCTTTAGCTTTTTTAGCCATGATATAATAAAATTAAATAGTTAAAAAGAGTAATAGCTACCCCCGTCATTACAACGAGGGTAGTTACTACATTATTGGTTATTAGGCGTTTTTCAACAATACGAAGTTGTTAGCACCTTGTACACACAAACATCTTTCAGAAAGGAAGTGTACTTCCATAGCATCAAGATCAGATGTAGCGGCACCACCAACAGATCCAGTCAACCAAGACTTCATACGACGATCGTCAGTTTGTGACGCTCTATATCGTACGTGCAAGAATGGACGACGGATGTTAGTACCAAGAATTTGGTCATATACAGTTGAAGTACCAGCTGGAATAAGAACCCCGTCGATAGAGTCAGTACCGGCAGCAGTAAGCTGTCCAGTGTTACCTCTTGTTGAAGCGTCGTTCAAATATTTCCAATCAGTTTTATAGAAATCGTAAGATCCTCTACGGAAACCGCTAAATCCAAGATTTAAAGCCATTTCTTCAGAGTTTTCAAACAATCCGTAAGCAGTACCACCTTGACCGCCGTCAGAAAGATCAGCAAGTGCATCATCAAACTGTAAGTTAGTATCGCGATCTAAGAAAAGCATATTTTCTTCGATAGCGCCTTGAGTATCCAAGTTTTTAAGGATAGGATCAAAATCAGTTTTGATACCACCAATACCTCCAGTGTGTACGTTTCCGCGATCTTCGATAGCGTAGAAAAGACCTTCAGATCCTTTAGCGCCTTGTGAAGCGGCAGAAATACCACCAGTTGCTTGGCTAGCAGGCTCAGCCTCAACTACAGACATTTCAAGATAATCTTGGAAACGTAGACGAGTTTCAGACTCAGCTTTTAAGTACCACAGGTAACCAGAAGTTCCATCTTCAGTGGCAACTTCAACCCAACCGATTTGAGAGGCGTCAGAACCAGAAACCTCATATTTATCTTTAATGATAATAGGAGAGTTGCTAAACTGAGTGAAGGTAGCATCAACAGCACCGTCCATTCCGTTAGTTCCTTTTCCAAACTCAGAACCAAATACAAATACTTTCAATGCAGACGCACCAACCAAAGTAGCGTTCCATGCGTTAGCGTCAAAAGGATAAGCGTCAACAGTTGTATCGGTAACTGTTTTTACAATCGCTTTTTGCTCTGTTCCAGTAGCTGGATCAAATACAACAATCAATTGGTTTACACGGATAGCGTGAGCATGTTGCCCAGCACCAGCACCGATTTTGTTATCAGCGTCGTTGATTACGATTTCTGCGTCACCAGCAAGAGCAATTGTACATGCGTCATAAGATACGTGCAAACGGTTTTGCTCAGACCAAACAACTTGATCAGAAGTCATAGGCATTTCGGCGCCTACCATATTAAGGAAGCCAGAAAGCGTACGGTTACCATATCGCTCTACTTCTGCTTCATAAATCTCAGGCAAATATTGCTGTGAGAAGTCATTCCCAGCTCCACTAGTAAAATCAATATAGTTACTTGTTAAAGCTTGGGGTTTTGCTGTTGGGACAATAGACCCAAATAAAGGTGTAATAGCCATTTTTTAAAATTTTTAGCTGTTAAGTTTAATTTTCTTAATTTTTAATTTTGAAGAATCATCGCCACCAATTACTTTTACTTTTAACCCGTTTACAAACACACTATCAGGTGCACTTTGTCTGACTTCAGCCGAAACGTTATTTGATTTAGCTGTTATCTCGCGTACTGCATCTGCTTTTCCTTGCTCGTAAAAATGCTGGGCAATAGTATCCGCATTTCTGGCTGCATATATGGCTTTATGGTATTGAGAGTAATTCTTAACTTCTCCTTTGTCATTTAGAAACTTTCCAATGACGCTTTTTAAATCACTCTGTTTTTCCATAACGGAATTAGAATCTTTAACATTGTACCTAAATTTCTTTTCGCCAACACTGAAATCAAAACCTTTGAATTCATTAGCAAAATAATTATTAGTACCGTCTAAGAAACTTTTTCTTATAGCCTCATTATTACGCTGCTCTTCGTTATATCTATTGAAAAAGTCCATAGCTTTTTGTTGCTCTTGAGTTACGCTCGGTCTCAACTTGATCTCGTCGTAGTATTTACTCTTCAAGCCTTCCAAATAGTTTTTGGCCTTTGCAATTTCTTCTTTATACGCTATTTTCTTTTTACGTATATCTTTTTCATCATCCAATTCTTCATCATATGAAAAATCTTCTAATAAAAGGTTAATATCTTCACGTTCTAAATAAGGTTTTGTTTTAGCATAATATTCTTGTAACAAAACCCCATCAGATATATTGCTATAATCCGCGTTTAAGCGAACGTAATCCTGTAATGTTCCACCAGTCTCATTCATAAAGTCTACAACTTTTTGAATATTTTCTGGTAGATTAATATTTTGTTCTACAGATTGTTGAACCGCTTCTTGTACTTGCTCTTGCAAATCTTCAGCTTTTTCTTCAACTTCTTCTTCTGTAATTTCTTGAATTACCTGTACGTCTTCTTTTAATTCTTCTTTGGTTTCCCGTACTTCTTCAACCACTTCTTTGCTGTCGCTACTGTCTTTGGACTCTTCGACAACAGCATTGCTATCATTTGTCTCCGGTGCTTGAACGGCATCTTCTTCTTTTTTTTCTGTTAAATCTACTTTTACTGCTTCTACCTCCGCAGTCTCTTCTTCTTTTTTAGCAGCAAGATCCACTTTAATAGGCTCATCTTGTTTAGCTAAATTTTTCATTTTACGGGGTTTAACTTTAAATTCCCCTTCTTGCTTTACTTCAGCCATAATATAATATAATTAAATAATTAGTAAAAAAATTACTTTGGTTCAAATTGTTCTAAACCAAAACCACCTAGTACATCAAACCCTGAGGATTCAAAGTTTTTTGGTGGGGTATTGTTTTGCCGTTGACTAATAAGCTCACTTTGTTGCGATGCTACAAGTTTGGCTCTGTCGTCTTTTCGGTCTTCTTTATTATTTTCTTTAGCAGTTTGGACTTGTGATTGAGCTTGAGCAAGTTGCATATTATAATTAAACTCTTCGCCCATTAATTGCTTTTTAATAGCCGCTTCTTGTTGTAGCTTTTGAATTTCAAATTGCACTTTAGCCTGCTCTAATTGTATCTTTTGCTCGGTTATAACCTGCTGCTTTTGCGTTTCAGCTAATGCAGTTTGTTCTGCTAATTGAGCATTTGCTTGAGCTTGAGCTGCGATATTAGCTTGTTGCGCTTCTTGATCACGCTTAGCTTTTTGCTGTTGTCTAATCTTTAGAAATTCATTGGCGGTTTTTATATTTGCAATATTTCTAATATCTATTGCATCATCTAAACCAATTAACCCAGCTGATAAAGCTGTTTGTATATTGCTTTCTAGTTTTGCTTTTTCTTCATCATCTGGCATTAATTCTAAAAATATACCAAAATCATGTATCTGCAGCGAAGCCAACTCCTCGAGTGTGCCTACATTGTAATTACTTACAGATCTTTTCAAAGACTCTGCGGTTAATGGATACGCTAGGGCATCTGCTAATCGCAGTGCAATATTTTCACATGTTGACAATGTAATAAACAACTGCGCTTGTAATATATGCCTTGTAGCTGTATTAGAATTAGCCGCTGCTATTTTCTGTAACCCTACTAAAGCGTTCTTATCAGGTGTACTGCCGTCTCTTGCTTCATTTAGACCCGTTACGTCGCGAATCATTTGCAAATAATACTGGTATGTAGATATTAAAGCTGAAAGCTTATTCATACCATTGGACGACTGCAATTCTTGAATTGGTACTTTGCCTCTATTCAAATCACCATCTTGTGTTAACGATCTACCAACAATACTACCAGTTTGGAAATACATATTAAGCGCTTCCGCTGGATTATAGTTTGTCCCGTTTCCTAAATCAACCTCTGCTAGTCCGTCAACATCAACATAAACACCATCTGGCACCATTCGGCTAATAACCTGCTGCATTTTCAAATGTGTTATTTGAATCATATCAGCAAATCCGGTTATTCTATTTACTAAAGAATCTATTCTACCCTTGTACATTCTTGGTGCACAAATTGAATAATTCATTTTTATTTTAGTTGTATCAGCAAATGGGCGAGTCATATTTTCTGCTAATTCCCATTTAAGCATTTTATCGTGCCCTAACACTTTAGCGCCAGAATATACAACTTCTATACTTCGTCCAACTCTTTCAAAGTTATCATTTTCAGGCGGATTAAACGTATCTGGCTTTTCTAATGCTTTTTCTAAACCAGCATCATTTCTTTTAATTTTAAATACTTGATCATTATATGTTTTGTATTCAAAAAATAAAATATTAATTTGGTTATCATCTGTTCCAGCTCCGTAGTAATTTCTTAAATGATTGTTAGGGCTATTACCCCACTTTTGTATTTCAGATAATTCTTGATCTGATAAATACGGAAATTGCTTTTTAACCTCTGCCAGTGATATTGTTTTAACTTCGCCAACGTAATATAAGTCCTCAAAGTTTGGGTCTTCTGTGTAAGAATACACCATACTAGCCGGATCTACATATTCAACTTTTACACCATCAGCGGAATTAAAGTTTGTTTTTGTAGCGCCAATACCTAATACAACTAAATCATAAAGAACTCGCTTTCTAACCTCGTCGTATCTATTTTTATCTAATATTGTATTAATAGCTTCTTCCTCTGCTATTTCTACAGACTCTTTAAATTCAAGCTGCATTTTTAATGACAACTCATTCATATCGTTAGGAAGCTGCTCTCTGTTTGTTGAATATAAATTCAACCCTAATGTATTTTGTACATTATCTAAAAAGTCTTTTGCTACCATTTCGCGTTGTAAACGCTCGGCATAATTTGTTCTTTTCTTTAAAGACTCAGGATCTTGGGCAAATGCTTTTATTTCATAACTTCTTTGCGACATTCCATTTACTACAATGTCTACAAACTTAGATATTACTGGAATTGGTTTCCAATCTAAATTTAAATAAGATAAATCACCATTAATTGCTAATTCGTCTTTATATTTTTGTATAGACTGTTCTCCTCTAGCATACAGTTTTAATCTGTGGAAATTTTGGAAGTTAGCTGTAAATCTATCGTTACCTCGGTTATTTCTAAACCATTCGTTTTCGATAGCTCTACCTACAGCTGTGCCGTATTCTAAATTTAGCTTTTCCACCGCGGGTACCACCTGGTCGGGAAATGAACTATTGTAGCTACTATATACCATTTATATTATTTTTGAACTATATCCTTTATTATTATACTTTTTAATATTTAAAGTATGTGATTCTATTACTCTTTCTGCTCTCGGGCTATATTTGTTTTTATTACAAGCCATTATAGCTAAGCCTGAGCTAATAGAAGCATCGTGCTTAGTTCTGTTATTAATATTAAATTTACCCCAATCTTCTAATGTTTTTTGAAAGTACATAGTGCCATAAGTATTATCATTTAATAAACCTATATGGTTTTCTATATAACTTTCAATAGCAGCCGCGTGGGCTTGCTTAATATCTTCACTTGAGTTAGGCATTCCACCTATTTCTCTTTCTGTAACCGAAAGCTTATTTAAAAGCTTATCTGGGCGGTTCATTGAAAACCCTCTATAACCTCTACGCTTCAAATAATATAATAATCGGGGTTTATTATTTTCCGCAAGAAGTGGCATACCATAAAATACTAATGCCATTAAAACGTCTTCAAAAAATATTTCAGCCGTCTGCGGCCTTGAAATATACTCTAAAAAAAATGAGTTAGCGGGAGCATCCTCCATGCTAAACTTAGTCAGCCCATGCAAAGACCCTTTAGATCCTTTACCATCAGTTGTTCCTGATATATCATAGCTATCACAACCAAAAGCACCCATATGTTCATTGCCTGGGTATTTTATCCCATTTTTTACTATTACACGGTTTTGTTGGTTTTTATTGGGAATCCAAGATATTAAAAATCTTCCGTCTTTATTAGGTGAAAATATTACTCTTGTATCTTGAATACCGTTTTCCCAATAAAAGCTTCCGCGCGTTACGACATTAGAGTTTCTTAAGTCTTCGTTGTAATCTATTTGCTGATATATTTTAGTTAGATTAAATAAAGACTCTTTGGCTTCATCTCTAAAAGCGTGTTGCTCTGTTCGTGGAAATTGACGGTAATATTCATTTAATCCATCTTGATCACTTTTAAGACCGTCAACTTCATTTTGCCAGTGCTCAATAACACCTTGATCTATTGGTTCCCCGTAAGGGCCTTCAATGGGTTCTTCTGGTGTGTTGAATACAGGTATCCCATAAGAATCAATGAATCCTTCGTAGTTCCATTCCATAGGTATGAACAAACTATATAATCCCGAACTAGTTTGTCCATTGCGGTTTCTTTTTGTAACATCTGAAGCGTAATATAGTTTTTTAAAATTTTCACCTCCTTTATCTAAAGAGTTAGATGTTGAACCCATCATACACTTACCTACAATCCTAGACCCTAAGCGTAAACACGTTTTTGTTACACGCCAGTTATTTAATATATTATCAGGCCGTTCCCATTTACCACTTTCATCGTGAACTAACAGTTTTAATTTTTCACCATCATAACTGTTATCGCCTGTATTTTTCCAGTCAATAGTTGTATCTAGTCCTTCAAGCTCTTCTGGGTTTTCACCTTGATCAAGTTTTCTTCGGGTTAGCTTTGAGGCGGGAACCCTATATGCTAATTCTGTTTTTGGACGGTCCATACCGTCTTGTATTGGTTTAAAGAAAAAAGGATAATTAACCGATATAGGCACAACCTTATCTGTAAACATTTTTTTTGCATCAGCACCAGATTTTGATAATATACCAAAACGCGAATCAGATGATATTGTTGCTTGATTAACTGTTTCACCAGACGCCATAAATGAAAAACCAGAACGACGGTTTTTGAGGTAACACATACCGTAGCATCTTTGATCCGCTTTACAAGCCTCCCAAAAAATAAAAAATAACCTATTTGATTCTCTAAACTCTGCTGCCCCTACATCAATTTTGGACCACTGCAAGTACATATAGTGAGTACCAGTAACGTAAGTAGCCAAGCCCTTATTATAGAACCAAAACCCCTGCGATCTGCGATTAAATTCTTGATCAAT
>JGI25132J35274_1000553_pt1 | contig 9998 bp, 9 predicted proteins | sample ETNvirenome_6_30_FD_35274 | JGI IMG/M metagenome (IMG submission 35274)
CAAATGATGCGACTACATCAGATAACTTGTGGTCATTTACGAAATGATGATGGCACTATTACAGAAATAAAAAATAATAGACTCAAAGAATTAGTTGAATTACTAGATGAAGTAGAAGGTAAGGTAATTATTTGGGCTAACTATGTATATGATATAGAGAATATAGTTAAAGTTATTACTGATGAATTTGGTGCAGACTCTATAGTACAATATTATGGCGCAATTTCGTCAGAACAACGTCAGAAAAATATAGAGAAATTTCAAGATCCTAACTCCAAAGCTAGATTCTTTATAGGTAATCCACAAACTGGTGGGTATGGTATTACTCTTACTTGTGCTAATACTGTTGTTTATTATTCTAATGGGTATGACTTAGAAAAAAGATTACAATCAGAAGATAGAGCACATAGAATAGGTCAGAATAAATCAGTAACATACGTAGATTTTATAGCACCAAAAACTGTAGATGAAAAGATAGTAAAAGCATTGCGTAAAAAAATGAATATTGCTAACGAAATCATGGATGAGGATTGGAGAGAATGGATTTAATATTATTAAATGATGGTTTGTATAGTTTAGTAGCTATTACAAAAGAAATGATAGAAGGTGTAGAATTATTACATNAAGCAGATTGTTTTGATCTTTGCGATATATTAAGATTACATCTGACAACTTATTACGATTATCCAATTAACGCTCATATGATGAAAGATGAGAGTGGACAATTTTTTGGATGTATTTGTAGAGAGTAATGGGATTTTCTAAGACAAAAGTATTTTTGTTGAAAATTACAAATCAACTAATCCCGTTTCGCGATTCAAAAATTTGTATTCAATTTTTGTAGTAGCAAAATCTTCTTTAATTTTGTTACAGATTTTTTCTACATCAAACTCACCACAAGAATAAACATCAAACTGCATTAGTGCAGGATTAGGTTCATCCCAAATATGCATAGTGATGTGTGAAGTTTCTATAATTGCAACACCTGTGATACCTCTGTTGCCTGGCATCCTACAGTACTTAACATATGGACCCATAAATATTTTCATATCTATAGACTCCACAAATTCTTTCATCCATTCAGTTAGTTGTTCTTCGTCCATTGGTGGACGTGCAGCTTCTGCTCTAACAATTAAATGTTTGTGTACTAATAAACTGTTCTCCATTGGAGCTGTTTATACTAAATCTTGAGCTTTGCCAATAACTGGTTTGTATTTAGTTTTACCCTCTGATTTGTATGCCCACAGAAATTGTTTTCTAGGTTTATCAGATGTGTAACTACAGTGTATCCATCCCGAGTTGGGTTCGCCTGGCGTGTAAAACTCGAGAATCAATTGATCAAAATCTAGGTTTGCATAAATCCAGTCAGCTAATTCTGCATTGTCGGTGCCCATACATTCGAAGTCTGCGGCCTCAGCTTTTGCATGTTGGCTGTTGATCGAGCTACCTATTTTTAGGCACAGCTGTTCGCTACGAAATCCACTAGTCACCTTGACTCTGCCAAAATGGTCACGTACCGGCTGTAAAATATTTTCACACAGTGCTTTTAATTTTTCTATCTGACCTGAGTTTGGATTATTATTTATGTCCAACCTAATGGCTGTGTCTGATTTGATTAATTCTTGTAAAGTAAAATTACGACTAAGTTCCATTTTTCCTCCTATTTTATAAATAAATCTATCACGAAGAGTGTAGTTGTGCCCGCAGCTACTAAGAGAACCCAATAGAACTTGTCTATCTTACCACCCAATTTCTCGACGTCTTCGTGAATATGTTTTAAGTCTTGCTTGTTTTTAGCAATGTCTTTTTTAATTCCAGTCATATGTCCGTATAATGATATGATGTGTTCTCTTGTTGTTTTTGGTTCTATTGCCATGGGATTATGATCCAAAAGTTATATCGCCAGGTTTTCCAAACCCAACGCTTTTACCTTTAGCTAGTTTTTGATCTAAGTTTAATTGTTCAAAGGGTAACTCTCCAGTATTAGGAACTGATACTCCTGCTAATAAATCTCCACCTGTTAGTTGTCCTGCTAAACTATTTATGTTAGCTATTGGATCAAGATTAACTTGTGTTTCATCAATTCTAAATGGATTTTCTATATCAGGTAAAGCTTCTAAAGATAATGGTGCTATTTCTATTAAAGTTTTAATACCATCTATTATAGGTTCTGCTTGCGCATATGGATTAGGAACTCCTAACTTTAATGCATTTTCTTCAAATTTTTCTAAAATATCTCTTGATGGCTCGTAAGGTCTAAACTCTCCATCTTCTATTGCTGCTCTTTCTCTTTTAGAAACACGATTCATTTTTTGATCTAATTCATTTGGATCAATTCCTAATACTTTAGCAGCGTCATAATCTTTCATAAAATCACTTTTAGCTGCAAACAAAGCTCTATTAGCATTTATATAAGCATCAACAATTTCTTCTGGTGTAACTACTCCACCTTTTAGTGATGGTCTTTTAAATAAATCTTTTGCAAGTCTTTCTCTTTTTTGTAATTCTGAAATTTTATAAGTTAATCCATTAGCTGGGTTAATATCTATAGCTCTTAATCCTGCAATACCAGCAAGTTCATTACCTAATTCATATTCATTTCCTCTTTCATCAAATCTACCTTCATCATCTATAGGTTTAGATGCAAGCCTCATTCTATTTAATTGTTTGTAGTTAAATGGTGCTTGTGATTCAACAAGGTGTCCTACCATAGAAGAAACTTTACCTCCTATTGTATCTTCAGGATTCCAGACTTGATAACCTTCTGGAGTTCTACCTCCTCTAATTGCAATATCCGTTAATGCTTCAGTCCAAATAGATTCTGATATAAATGGCATTCCTAATTCTTTTGTAGAATCAATTAAACCTAAAACAAAATCATCCATCATACCATCCATGTCGGTTTCACCTTGACCTACTCGGTTTAATATAGTTTGTAGTGGTCTTGTAATTGTGTCGTATGCGTTCATGTGAGAAAAATCTACGTATTTTAATTTACCAGTTTCTTCATCTCTTAGTGGAATTAATGTAGAATTTTTAGACCAATCAGCAACATATCTTCTCATTGCATCCATTTCTTCTTCCGTAACATTGTATAATGCTTTAGCTCCTTCTACTGCTGCGTAAGGTAAAGCTAATGTTGTAGCTGCCATTCCAGCTAATCTTGTATAACCAATATTAGCAAGTGGATTAATTGTACTACCATCTGCAAGTGTTGCAGTATAACTAATTTCATCTAATGCACGTTTAACAATGTTAGTACTTGTTCTCATAATTTCTGCAGGGAAAGATACAAAGTTACCTACAGGCATTTTTCTTAAACCTTTTACAAAGTCTGATACATAAGAATAGTTTGGTATATTATTTTTAACTATATTAGCTGCTTCTTTTTCAAAATAATCTTGAGTTAATTTTACATTTTCACCAGCTGCATTTTTAAAAAAACCACCTCGTACTAATCCTTTTTTAGCAAAAGCATCTTCTAATCTTTTAGCTTCTGTAGCCCATGAAGCAATTTTCCAAAAGTCATCTTCAGCTGTATATAAATCTTGAGATACTTTAAATCCTTTTTTAAATGGTTTTAATAATTTATCTAAACCATTGTATGAATTTAATGTTTCTCCAAACTTAACATCTTCTAATAGTTTAGTTAGATCTCCTACTTGTACTTGTGAGTTTACCACACCAAGTCTTAATAATTTTTGATACAATTCATTCTGTTGTCTTGTACCTTTTAAATTAGTTTGTAATGCACCATAAGCTTGTTTAATTGCGGCAGCATTAGGTATAATACCGTTCGCGGTCGCAAATGCGCTAGCAGATAAAAAGTTTCTAACGTGAGTAATAGGTGATAAAATTGTTTTAGCTATCTGTGATGTAGCTTTAGGATATAAAATAAAGTTTTCATACATCTTACCCACCATACCTTTAGCTCCTAAATCTTTAGACGTAGTTTCCAAAGCTTCAGCTACTCCTGTAATTGCATATTTTCCATTTAACGGATTTAAAGAATCTCTATGTATCATTTCCTCTACGTTATCTAATTCTTGTTTACCTAATTTAGTAATATCAACATCGCCTGCAGCTAATTTTTTACCTAAATCCATTTCTATTTGTTTAAAATCATTACCAAATAATTCTACAGCTTCATCTTCATTATTAGCTAATAGTGGTCTTAATCCTTTAGCTCTTTGCTCATTAGATGTCTTAACTAAATTATCAAAAAATTGATTACGTCTAGTAATTAAAGAAAGTTTATTAGTACCATTTAATATAGTTTGTAAAGCACTTTTATCTTTACCAAATAATTCTTCTACCATTTGTTTAGGATTATATTCTGTGCCACTAACTACTGCCTTAGATTTAAGTTCAGACATATTTACTATACCTTTTTTACCAAAGTTAGCTGCATCTTCTAAAGCAGTTTTAGCAGCAATTCCTGGTAGTTTAAATATAGCATCTGATGATTTATCTAAATTAAAACCTGCGGGTAATTTAGCTTTAGTATAAATATTTGCTACCATATTTTCTGCTTCTACCGGACCTAAAATTTTTCCTTCTTGTGCAGCACTATCTATAAAAAAGTTTTTTAATTTATCTATTGCTTCTGTTGAAGGTTTATAATTTAAAGCGCCCCGCATACTTTTGTTTTGAAACAATCTATAATTAGCACCAAGATAAGTTTTCCATTTATCTCCCATAACATTTTTAAATTTTTCTAAACTATTTGCGTCTAATCTTTCTCCTAAACCAGAAAACAATGTACCCCAAGTTCCTCTAATTTTAGTTAATTCTTCAAATACTTCATCAACGTCTTTGGGGTCCATACCTTTAGCTAGTAATTTATTTCTTAAAGGACCTGCAACTGCATCATCCATTTTACCAAAAATAACTTGACCAGTTTCATTTACAATAGGTTTACCTGATAACAATACGTCACCCATTTCTTCAGTTAATTTTTCTCTAGTAACATCAGGCATTTGATCTCCAACTCTTTTTATTTTTGGAAAAATTTTATCCATTTGTTTTTGAATTGTAAAACCAACGTTTTCTGCAATGTTAACGTCTGCTGCTCTTTCACCTAATGATGCAGTCTCTGCATCAAAAAATTCTTGTGTCTTACCAGCTCTAGCTCTAAACTTAGAACCAAACTTATCTAGCATTCTATTAAATTTACTATTACTAAATCTTAAATTTTTTCCTTCTGTTGCTAATCTTTTACCAGCAGTAAACAAACCACTTAAACCTGCAGTAAACAAAGCACCTTCAGTTCCAAATTTTAATCTGTTTAATAATTCTGTTTGTGGGTTATCTGATTCTCTATCTATTGCAGTAATACCCCCCATTAAATCTCCAAGAGTTCCTGCTTCTTCTACGTCTGCTATAGCTACGGCGTCAGCCACGCCGGCTGCTCCTGCTTGTGCACCAAACTTTAAATACTTACCACCTTTTTTAGCAGCTAAAGCTGTATCTGCTAATCTACCTGCTGTCTTTGCAGCTAGTCCTGCAGGCACTGCTAGGTTAACTAATAACTCTGATATTCTTCCTGCTGTAGTTTGTTGTGCGTATTCGTCAAAAGGATTTATGTCTGCAAAAAATTCTTCTACTTCTGAAGCTGTGTCTGTCCCCGCTCCTAAATCAATTAAGGTTGCACCAAGAGATACTATACCTTCAGGTATTTTAAAAAAACCTGAACCAATACCGGCCATAAATGTACCGATGTTACTAGGACTGCCTCCAGCTTGATCAGCTAATGAAAGTCCTTCAATTTGTTCTGATTGATTTAATTGATCATAAAGAGAAGCCATTTAGTCTCCTATCTATAATCTATTTTTCCAACTAATTTTCCATCTTTAACTTCAATGAAGGCATCTGTTGGATAAGTTATGTAATGTCTACCATCGTCTAGTACAGATGTGTCTATTTTTTTAGGATCTGTTTCTTGTAAAATATTAACTCCTGGATATTTTTTTCTTACAAATTCTTTATATCCTTCAGGTTTACTACCCATTTTTTGAACTATTACTTCTAGTTCTATTTCATTGTTAGATAGTCTATTTGCAATTTCTCTATCGTTTAATCCTGCTTTTTTATATTGTTCAATTAAATCTCTAGTAGCATTTGATTTTCCTTTAGCAACAGCTAAAGCTTTTCTAATTGCAATGTCTTCTTCTACAGCAAGTTTTCTAGAAGCTGTTTTAATATTTTGTATAGGATCTAGTGCTTTGTTAGCTGCTCTTATAGCAGCTCCTGCTCCTTCACCTTCATATAGTCTTGTACCACCTTCAATCATTGCATCAAAAATAGAATCTTTTTTAATACCTGCACCTAAAATTTCTTCATACTCTTTAGCTTTTTGTTCTAATATTTCTTTTTTCGTTAAAACTGGTTCTCCTGTTTTATCGTCAACAGTAATTTCTTTATTAGGATTTTCTTCTGCTGTTTCTAAAGCTGAGTCTTTTGTAGTTTGATCTTCTATTATTTTTTTAAGAGTTCCATCTGGATTATATCCTCTGTCTTCATAAAATTTCTTTTTACCACCTCTTGGAAAGAAACCAGGTTTCTCACCTATCATATTACCTTCATCAATATATTTAAAAGCATCTCCTACATCTATATTAGTTTCATCAAACATAAAAGGAACAGAACCCATTTCTTTTAATCTTCTGTATCCTTCAGGTGTAGATGTAGATTTTGCATAAAAATCAGCTAACTGTCCCATACCGGTACCAATTCCAGCAGCTCCACCATAAGTTCCAAGAGCTCCCACTACAGGTAGTTTAGCTCCTTTAGATAAAGCATTTAATATTCCTGCTTTAGTAGGAATAAGTTTATTTAAATTTCTTGTTAAAATATTTCCACCTGTATTCATAACAGATTGTGTAGGCGCTCCTGCACCACTACCTAAATTAACCAATGCTGCTGGGTTTCCACCAACTCTTAAGTTAACTCTTCCACCACTAGCTAAACCTGTAGCGATACCATTTCCATAACTAGAAACTTTCCCGCCGCCTCTGAACATTGGTCGTCTTAAAATTCTACTCATTAATTACCCTGTTAATTTTCCAAGTAAACCACCGATAGCTCCTGCTCCACCAATAAATTGAGATAGTGGACTAACTGGCGCCGCTGGTGTTGGTGTTGTAGTTGTAGTTGAAATTGGCATTGTTCCTGGAGTTAGCTGTGATAGCTGTTGTCCAATTAAACCTATTTGTGTAAACGGTTGGAACTGTGCTTCTCTAGCTGCAATTTGATTAGCATCTAGAATTGCTTGTTGGTAACCTTGATCAGCTTGACCTATTTGTTGTTGGTAAGTACCTAATCCTTGTTGAGCTTCTAAGTCTGCAGCTCTTGCTTGTTGTGCTTGTTGGAATCCTTGATTTAATAATTGTGCTTGTAGTTGTGCTCTGTTCATTCCTTGACCTCTTAAAGCTTCAGCGGCCATTACACCTTCTCTACCACCACCATAAGCACCACCNGCGATAGCCTGATCTCTTAAACTTTGGTTTTGTATAGCAGCATTTCTGTCAAACTCTGCTAATGATGCGTCTATAACTTGTTGTTGATAAGGAGACATATAAGAAGCAATTGATCCTTCTCCCGTTCCTGCTCCTGTTCCTGTTAAACTTGCTAAACCAGCAGCTTGTCCTGCTAAACCTTTTTGTAAAGCAGTTTGTCCTGCAATTTGTGGTGCATACTTAGATGTATCTAAACCTTTATAGTTTCTTAATTGTGAAGCAAGACCTGCTCCTAATTTATCTACACTAGCTAATAATGCTGTTCTCGAACCCGTTAATTGTGGATCATAAAGTTGCCTTGTTTCTTCTACCTCAAAAGAAGGAATTTGTGTTGCTTCAACTATTCTACCCGAACCACCTAAATTTTTTAAAACTTGTGCTTCATCTTTATTAATATATGCAAGAAACTCACCTTTAGGTGCGTGTTCTTCAAGTAATTTTTTTGCTTCTGCTAATTGTTGTTTAGTGGCCATTATGCTCGTGCCTCTAAGTTATTCATTAATTGATACATTCGTTGTGCTCCTTTATTTACACTACCACCACCTGCAGCTCTCACCGCATCGGCAGTCATTACAAATTCATTTTTACTTACTCTTGCTGGTACGTCATCAGCTCTTTCTTTTGATCCCATAGGTATCATTCCACCACCTCTATAATCCATTTCCATACCTGGAGGTAATACACTACCTCCATTAGCTAACTTTATTTCTCTAACAAATTCATTAGCTTCAGTTAATGCTCTAGAATCGGCGTCAGGTAAACCTCTTTCACTATATTCTCTTAACAATTCAATATATTTTTTGCTAAGTAATAATTGTTTTCCTTCATCTAGTTCAGCCATTTGCATAATACCTTCATTCATTTTATCATCGCCAACATTTTCTACTACTTCACTCATACTTATAAAATCTGCTTCTCCACCATCCATTAATCCTATTCTACCACCTTCTTTATAAAGCTCTTCTCGACCTCTTAAAGTTCCAACTGGGGCTTGAGATTGTAAAAAAGGATTGTTAAATTGTTGTAATCCCAATAACTGAGGCATTGGTCCTTGTGATGCCGAAAGTAATTGGTTTGGTTGATTTCCTAATCTTTCTCTTATACTTCCTAAACTTTGTTCGGCTTGGTTTACTCCTTGTTCTAATTGATTTAGTCTAGGAAAAACAGCTTGAGCTTGTTGTAAAGGTCGTCCTAAAAATGGTTGAAAACTTCCAAGAGGTCTTGTTGGTTGTGCTGGTAATTGTTGAGTAGGACCAGAATTTATTAAACTTTCTAATATTCCACCTTGTCTAGCACCTACTCTACCACCTTCAGCTAAACCTTCGTAACCTTGTAATTCTAAAATTGCATCAATTTCTTCTTGTGTATATCCATAAGCAGTCATAGAAGCTATAATAGAATCAATATAAGATTGGTCTAATCCTCTTTGTCTCATTTCTTCTTCTACTAATCTTCGTGCTTCTTCTCTTTCATAATCTTTTTTCTGTCTTACAGCTTCTCCATAAATTACATCACCACTTGCTTGTGAAAAAGGAGTGGCTCCTGCTGATGTTATTTGATCTAAAGTGACACCTTCATCAAATGGATTTTGTAAAATATCTTTAGCATCTCCTGCAAGGTCAGATAATTTAGCTCCACCTTTATACATAAAGTTTTTAAATTTATCTAATCCTGTTAATCCTGAAGTATCATATGTAGTATTAAAACCACCTATGCCTTGACCTGGCATATTTCCTCCTGGTATATTTGAATACTCAGGTTTACCTTTATTTATCATTCCTCTAAATGTATCTCCGGCACCTGGCGCTGTAGCTGCACCTTGAACTCCTGATAATAATAAAGATAAAGGATTTACTTCTCCTTCATTACCTTCTTGAGCTAGTTGACCCACTAAGTTAGCTGCTGCACTTCCAAAACCTCTTCCAGCCATGCTAGCAAAAATTCCCGTGCCTGGTAACATATAAGGCGCAAATGCAGCAAGGTATGGTAATGCTGGTTTTAATTCATTAGGTATTACTTTATCTAATACTTTGGATATTGGTCTAAATATTTTTTTAAAAAATCCCATAGTTTCTCTATATTATATTGTTGAAAAGCAAGTTCGCAAGACTTGTATATATGCGATTGTATTACAATTTACTAACTTTTTCATCAATCGTCAATGCTATTTACTAGCAGAACCCAAAGGAATTTCAGCTATTCTTAGCTCAACATCCCTCTTAATGTGTTCTTTTTTAGTAGCAGTGTTAGCATCATTTACATCATCATCTGCTTCTTTATCTGACTGGTATTCTTGTCCAGTTTCAGTATTTGTCAGAGTGACCCATACTTCAGGTTTGATATAAGGAACATCCTTACCATCTAACTTTTCATATTGTACACTTGCTTCTTGTTCTTTAAACGCCATGTTATTTATCCTCCCTATTAATTTCTAATAAACTTACTGTTACATCTGGTCCCGTTATATCAGATAAAAATTTT
>JGI25132J35274_1000555_pt1 | contig 9963 bp, 6 predicted proteins | sample ETNvirenome_6_30_FD_35274 | JGI IMG/M metagenome (IMG submission 35274)
TGTTTCGCCACACCTTTCAAGTAGAGGTGGTCGTGTTAGCAGACCCAGTGGGGGTGTGATGAGTGTCGGCAAGTCAAGCGTACAAGGGTGATGTTTCGGAAGTCCTCATGGGCCACGAGACGGGTATTTACATTCAGCACGGCGAACCATGCACTTGGAGGACGACATGGACGACCAGTTCACCGGACTGCACCGTGTTGACCTTTTTCGGCTCGGGTGGGGCCAACACCATTTTTGAGAGTAACCCCATTCTCAAAGTGCCCCTCGGTATGCTCATTGGTCAGCAGTTGACTTTTCACAAAGCAGGTGCGTCCAATAATGAGTTTTCCGATTTTTACAACGACGGGTTCAACAGTCGCAACTACCGAATCGTAGACCACACGGTGGAGAGCAACGCTACAAAAATCAAACTGGTCCCGGCCCTTGAACACACCACCAGCAACCGAGATAGTGGAACTGGCGACGCTTTGTTCATTCATTCCCTTGGTATGCCGACTTTGAGTGCGTCCGATTTTGCTCATAACAATGCCGCAGCCTCAACCAAGGAAGTATCTACGATTGACCAGTTTATCGGACTGGCTTCGCACATGGTCTTGCCCGACACGACAGTGGAATTGCTCAAGCACCATGTCGTTGGACTTGGTCGCCAACCTGCTATTCAGCAACCCGGTAAAGTTCACCATCAAGGCGGCCAAGTGGAGATGCCCTTACACAGTCCTCGTTGGCTCTACTATAGCCTCGGCCGTGAAGTGGTGGACGCTGCTACCATGGTGGGCGGGGCAGGCTACGATAAGGCTGGGACTTTACTTGGTTCTGTTACTCCCGGTCAAACTTATGCAGATGTGGACAGCCTCAATTTCAACGGACATACAGTTGCTGTCGGAGACTATGTTTTGTTTTCCGATACCACACTTGTCCCTACAGTTTACTACAAAGCGGTAGAAGGCAGTGCTTCACAATACTGGCCTTCTTCGGATTCATCGTCTGCGTTGACCAGCGACAGTCATCATTTTGACCAAGCCCGCTCAAGCGAGATTCGCCGCGTTGTAGCAATTGAGGCAGTTGGTAGCGACCATCGGCTGTTTCTTGATGACCCTATTTACTACCAGCACGATGGGTCAGCGGATGCCATAAAGGCTTTCCGATTTGCTTCGGATGCTTCAACGGGTAGTCCAAATGTAGATGCAAACGGNCGCATTGATAACCCCGTGCACCGATTGTTGTTTTCGGCAGAAACAGTCCCCTCATTCTGCATTGAGCACAGTATTCGCAACAGGGATGTTGGTTCTTTCAATGGAGCGAGTGAAAGTGCCAACACGCCCGGCTCGTCCACTGACTCAAAGCAATTGACACGCATTTTCCGAGGCTGCAAGGTTGTAGAGTGGGAACTAACGGCGACGACTGATGCAGAAGTCAAGTACCGGTGTATTTTCAATGCACTTTCGTGTTATACCGATACAGGGAGATTAGATGCTTCTAATCCCGGTGACCGATACACTGCGCACCGCATGTTCCAAAATACAGCCTCGGACGCTAAGGGTCGCAAAGAATCGGGCATTGCACTTGGTTCGGAAAAGCCGTTTATGTTTTACAACGGCACCATTACAGCCTTTGACCAAGACATTGGTTATGTCTCTACCTTTGAACTGCGTGGTAAAACTGGTGTAGAGACTTTNCATACCATTGGTGGTACACCTGTGCCCGAAACCGTTGACAGTGCAAAGCGTTCAACTAAACAAGTCCCGTATGGCGGCACTCGTAACGCATCGGTCATTCGTGAAGGTCGTGAAGAGTTTGAATTGGAAATGGACATCATCATTCGTGACCCACTACTATGGCACGAGTTGCGCACACACCGAGAAGTGGGCGGTACGGTAAATTCTGATGCATCTATCATAGAAATGGTGTTTACGAAGCCGAGTACAGGTACNGACAATTCAGCACAATTGATGCGCATCCTCATTGANGACTATGTCATCACACAGGCCCCTATACCCATTCCCGATGACAAAGGCTTGTTGCACTCTCGTGTTATGATTCATCCAAAAAATGTCAAGGTTATTAGCACCGACACACTTTTCCACTGCTGAGTGATACCATGCCTATGAAGCGCCCTTCCCGCTTGCACCCTTGTTCGGAGGACGAGGTCGTCACCAAGGAAGAAGAATTATTCAATCCCGAAGCCGGTCGTGCTTCGGATGACCCATTTGGAGAGCACATCGCCCCCTCGCAAGAGCAGGCGTCAGCCTCTCAAGAGGACCCCTCGGAAGAGGCTGCCTCAAACGGTGAAGTGAGTAAGTATGACGAGGAAGACCAAGACAACGGAAATTGACATTGATGGAGAGACTGTAAAGGTCGGTGTTCGTGAGCCGACCTTTTTTGAAATTCAATCTCTTGCAACATTGTTTTCTGCACCCGAGTTCAACCTCGTTCAATACTGGCTCACAGCGTTTGACATGTGGCTTGATGTCCCAAGCAATATCTCTTTTAAGGACTTGACCATCACAGAAGGTATGGCATTGAGAAAACTGGTGCCACACCCCGACCAAGTCGTAGGGTGGCTCAGTTTTCGGGAGGCGAAGTCAGCGCCGTTGTAGACTTTATAACGGGTAAACAAACAACTGACTGGCTTCGCTTACAAAGAGAAGGTAATGAATACTTACTGATGACACATTACAATATGGGATTGAAAGAGGTGAGAGAATTGGGACCNCAGGACGCACGACAACTACTTGCTTGGGCAGTGGCGATGAGGAAAAAACAAGAAGCACAGCGGGACGATGCTGTTTATTTGGGCTACGATTATGTGCCCCCGTTGGAGTGATGAACCATGGATGAGAACCTTGACCCACGCACAGTTGATTCTATGCGCCGCTTTGCTGAGTACAGCGACGACTCTACAAAAAACATGACGAGACTGCGAGATGAACTTAGTGGATTCAACCGTGTCATGAATGTCTCACACACCCGTACTCGTGATTTGCGTGAGGCGCTGCGTCAAATGCAAAGCATTGAGCCTATGCGCAATGTGCAGAGTGCTTTGGAGGAAGCGCAGCAAACTGCATTCCGACCTCCTCAGCAAAACGATACCCTTGTGCAAACTCAGCCGGCTGGCCCAGTAGAGCAAAGCCAAAATGTCAGCATTGGTGCAATCAAAATTGATGTGTCCGGCATCACTGACCGCAGTGACAAAAAGAAACTTGCAGAAGAACTTGGTGCTATGGTGTCCAAGCAACTGCGGTCCAAAATGGGCGGCTCGTTGCAGAACAGTGGAGTGAGCAGAGGTATTTGATATGGTAGAGCAACTGCCTGTCCGACTTGTGCGAGAGGATGGTGACACCATTGAACTCTTGGCCCACAAGGTAGAGTTTGTCGTGGACCGAACTTCTTCGGCCATTACGACGCCTTTCACAGACGGTGCAAAGTTTGGTATTGAANTCAACATCGCTGCTGTAGTGTTAGAACTGGAAGGNACATTCGTAGACGATAAGGGGCAGGAAAAATCCGAGTTTGCCACAGCCACCATGGACTTTGGCTCCGACGCACCCTTCCCCCGTCCAAGCGGTAATGGTCAGTCTCCTTCCGATGTTTTGACTAACTTGCAAAATGCAGCCAATAACAAAAGTGCCGCATACGCTACATTTGGTCACATAGGACCTACCTTACCTACCATGCCCCCTACTACGCAAGACCAGTCGCACACTGTTTATCTCAGTGCTCTGCACGGGAAATACTTTGACCTACCTGTTGGCTATTGGTATAAAACAGATGAACCTGTTGGCAGCCGTCATATTCGCTTCGTATTTGATAGCAGGCGTAGCGGCTCGGTCCAAGAACCATATGCGTATATCAATCGCTTCCGAACGACGAACCTTCTCGTTGACAGTTACAACAGTTCAACTCGCACCATCACTGTGACAGGAGGTGACCCAAGGGAATGGTTTGAAGACACCGATGCCCAAAATCGTGCATTTACTATCACTGGTAATGGTTCTTCTGCAAATCTTTTCGGAGCGGTTAAGAATGTCACTTCTTCCACTATCACGCTACACAATGATGCCGCCACAACGCCAACGAACGGGCACGCTGTCAAAATATTGGCGGCCACTCATGTCCCTTATTCATCTATACTAAACGACACTATGCCAGTTGTGGTTATTCCAATCAAGCACATATTTGACCAAACTGCACCTGCTTTCAAAAACGGTGCGGCCCGAAGCATTGGTGGGGCTACTTCACCTGCTGAAATTTTGGCACATATCGTGAGTAGTGCACTTACCAGCACTTCACCCACCAGTGTCGGAGGGATGTGTAGCCGGGATGTAGATGCATTGGGGGGTAAAGAAGTAGGTGATGTGTACTCAACAGTGGTTTCTACAGGTGTAAACCTCTTGCAAACTTTCATCACAATTACACAAAAGACCGATGTGGAGTTAGGAGCGTTAGAAGGAACTGTTCAAGACAACATACCATACGCTATTGATTTTGAATCAACTGGCTTTACTGGTGGGCGGGCAGGTAAAAAGGTGAAGTCCGCAGGCGATAAAGCGCAGGACCTTCTTGGCATTGTGGCCAACAGTCAAAACTTTCAACCCAACACACACAGGCCGGGGCAAATATCCACTGCTTTTGTAAACGCTGTTGAAAACTTACGCAGTTATGAGGCCAGTGACAAGGGCGATTACATTTTGGGTGTTCAAATCCCTTATGACTCTTCGGTCACTACAAGTAGTGAAATGAAAGAGCAACGCAACTTTTTCATCACCTATGATAGAAGCACATCTACTGGTAGCAAACTTTCCTCCAGCAATCCCTATCCTGCCAGTGACACTTTTAGCCCACTTGTTAACGGCGCAAGGGCAAAGGGTATCAAAGCGATTATCACGGACCTACAACTGGAGCATCAAGCCCAGTCCAATGTTTACAACTTCCGTCTGCAAATGATTGCGTCCGACTTTATTCTGTGAGGTGATATGATGATTCCACTGCGATTGATTTTTGGCGAAAAGGACCGCCATGAAATCTATGTAGATGCTACTGACATCAACATCGTAACCGAGCGAACAGTGGCCGCATTTCCTGTACCTGTCGGTTCTTATCGGGTAGCGGTTGATACCAACATTCCACAGGTCGTTATCAGTGTACAGGGTATCATTCAAGACGACCCTGTGAGCGCCCTTTCTACCTNCGCTCCTTCTTCACTGAGTATAGATTTTTCCAGCATTTTACCAACCACTACGCCTGTTGTCAATGCTCAAAACAATGCGACACTTGTGAATTTAAATTCTTCACTCATTACTTTGCTACCAGCCTATTGGCGATACAACTCACCAAATGGCGGAAGTTTGCTTTCGGGAGGAAGTTTCTTACGATTGCAGTTTACCAATACTGTTTCAAACAGAGCAGGCGGTTCTGCTACTCCTTCTGTGAACGCCTCGTATAACTTGGCAGAAAAGACAGGGTTAGTGCAAATTGATGTTCCAGTTGGAGGTGTGCTGTACAATTCGGCCAATTCAAATCCTGCCAGTACATTAGCACTTATCGTACAAGACGCTCTTCAATTAACCACTGAAATCACCAAGACAGCCAGTGTAAACGGTGTAAATGGAAAACAGGTAAATNATGCTTTCAGCACATCTGTTTCGGGAACCACNTTAACGCTTGTAGACACTTTCGTCAACGACAGTGTGCGGTACTCTCCGCTTTTTTCCATGACTACTTCGGCTGGACGAAAGATTCCAGTCACAGTTTCAAAGAAAGCCTCGGACGGCTTAGGGGGCAAATCATTGAGTGCAGGTGACAAAGCCCAAAATTTACTTGGTCTACTGGCAAACAGTACCAAGGACAAAGACCTCTTGCGAGGTATTCAAATCCCTTACAACTCCCTTATCACTTCCAACGACATTACGCCCGTCGTCCGTAACTTCTTTCTAACTACTGGAAAGGTTTCTCCTTTACAAAAAGGCTCACTCCGAAACACTCGTCCAAGCACACAGCCCATGGACATTGGTGCTATTGACAGCAGTGGTCAAGAAGACTCTCCGGGTTATTTCTCAAGTGTCTTTGAAACTGTCTTTGAGACTTTGTCCATAGATGGGGTAGGCGATGTTATCGGAGATGCGTGGGCCAAAGTCACTGCACGCGGCGCTACTCTCAACAGTGGCGGTATTGCGGTGATACCCGAGTCGTTTCACATGACCAAAGAAGGAGCAGAAAATTACTATCGGTTTGATTTACAAGTAATCAGTGCGGACCATGTAATAGGGGTGGTTTGATGTCGTTATTGATGAAGCCAAGTCATGCTCTGTTCTTCAATGGCATTACTGACGGTGTTACTGTCCCTCGCATGAACTTCCGGAGCAACTTTGGTGAATTACACGAAGGTAGTGATTTGAACAATCAATCGTCACTCAATTCTCTTTCTTCGTTTACACTTGAAGCGTGGGTCATTCCCGACTCCGGAGGTATTGTGTGGGAACAAGAAAACATCTGCCGGTTGATTGTAGGTAGCCCGTCAAGTCCCGGTCCAGCGCACTTTCAAGTTCAATTGCGAAATGCCAACAATGGTGCTGTAAATACTTTCACGCTGAGCACTGCAAACAGCATTTCCGGCCCCGATGGTCAAATTGCTTATTGGGACGGCATTACCTTTCCACAAGCAGGTGACGCTGTCCATGATACCTTTAGTGCACAAGACAAAGGGAAGAATGACCTCACGGCCCTTAACTTAGGGCACCGAGAATTGTTGTTGGTTACAGCGACCTTTGACCGTCGTGTTCTTTCACTCGCTATCAACGGTACAGTTGTAGCCCAACGCCAACTCAAAGAAGACCACGAACTCGTACTCTATCCTACAACTCTCAGCATTGGTGGCACAGGTGGAGAATATCGTGGCGTCATTGAAGCCGTTCACTGGGTGCGTGGAGTCTCCGATGCAGCCTCCCGATTTGAGATGCCTATCAAAAGTGATAGCACCATTGGGCTATGGCGCTTTGAAGAGCCAGTAGAGCCGTTTACCACCATTCTTGACTTGCCGTCTATCTCAGCGCAAACAGGGGCATCCTCATCCATTAGCATTGGGACAACGCTTGCTCAAACATTGGTTGACGCATTCACTGGAAAGACAGGCGAGACATCAGTGANTTTGACTACCTCGCCTCAGTCAACAGGTGAGTACGCTGTAACTCGCACAACGGGTGCAGGGGTGACTTCTACTGTTTCAATTCCACATGTACCTTACAACCTTCTAATTAACCCACTGGGCTATAACAGCGACACTGGTATTCCGAACCGAGAAGCCCCCGAGCGTATGCGCATCACTGCCGTAGACGCTTCTGCTGGCACTATGACTGTAGAGAGCATTCACTTGGACTTTGTTTCAAACGCCACTACGGGTCGCCGAGGTGCACTGATGGCACATAGTGCAGGCATTGGGGTAATTGTTACTGGAGACTGCTTGGTAGACTCCGGCGCTGATAACCCAAACCAAAAGGTCGGGACAGGTACGCAGTTCTCTCACCGACAAGGGCAGGTATTGATTGATGAAAGTGACCTACAAAATCACGGCATCATGTTCTCAACNACGATGGCCATCACCGATAATGATTACAGCAAGTTTTCAGCGACGACTCGGATGGATGACAAGTTTTTGATTGGTCACACTGGTCGCCACACACTGAATCATGTTACTGGTCACCCATTTATGGGTATGCTGCCCAAGGCGAACGCTGCGTTTGTAGAGCAATCCATAGACGCTGTAGCACAGGTCATGGAAGCCACCTTTACAGGTCGGTATGGTCAATTGAAAGATGTTGTAGTGGCTGGTTCCGAAGTGGCATTTCATGACGAGGTTGGTGACTTTTCTGTCACACATACTACTTTTACCTCAAAGCCTACGCAAATCGTAGAAAATGGTATGGCTGGCATCGCTGATACGCAGCGTGGCCTACTCGCTATTGGTGGCACTGACTTTGACGCCGAGCCCTTTGCTCTCAAAGGATTGCAGGACACCGAGCCTACTGGGGCTGAGCATACTCGCCACCTTACACCTTCGTCGGAGCCTCGTGTCGCTATTCTAAAACTTCCAACACTGGCCACTCACGACTATGCACCCTTCGTACAAGTTTACTACGAGGCGATTGACTTTGGTGGCACGGGCTTGCAGTATGCTGCCACAGGTCGTTTGATAGCGAACTACAGTAGCAATGTCATCACTTTACAAAGCACAAAAGCGTTTGGTAAGGACACAGGGACGACGACGGCTGACAAAATATTCATTGGCTCCGAAGTCGCAGGCGCATCGTCCATCACTGTGACTATCAGTCATTCGCCTGCCACCCTTACCTTTTCTTCGGCCCCTACATCAGCGTTCCAAACTGCCGCAGTGACGGGGGCAATTGTGCGAACAACACTTGGAGGCAGTGCACTGATTGTCAACAAGACCGTGCCCAAAGCCAGCGTTGAGGTGACTTCGGGCACAAGGGTGCTGGACATCATGCACACTGACATTGCTGCGGGAACCGCTGTGCTTTACGCACCCGGTGGCATTATTGAGTTTGATGCGTCTTCGGACTTTTATTTTGAAGACGGGGACTTGATTGGTGATGATACAGAAGGAACCCTGCATGAAGGGGCCTTAGACGAAACCAAATCGCCCAAAAATTACTTGCCGTCTCACTCGTCGGATAGTCCTCAAAGTGCGCCGAGTATCATACCCACTGTATTCTACGATGATAACACGCGTCCTTCTTACTTCCATAAACTGATAGTAGGACCATCCGAAGTGGAAGACCTCGGCTCCGAAGTTGATACCAATGGTAATTTTAGAGCAAAGTTTGCACATGGTCGCCGTGCTCGTACAGGCGTCCTCGTCAACAACGCAGGTGGTTATGCGGCGTCCACTACCAACTTCACCGTCAGTGGTGTTGATGCTACTACGGTGTTCGCTGTTGGCGTTCCACTTTACAGCCTGTATGGTCAAAAGTTGGGAGAAATATCTGCCCTAAGTTCTACGAGCATCAGCATCTCGTCGGGAAGTACGGCGGCAGTTGTTCACAGAGAAGAACTGTTCTACCAACCTATTCGCCAGTCTCGTAGCAACAGCAATCAAGGTACACCGATTAACGAGGTGTTTGACATTGTTAGTCACCGAGGAGAAGGTGAGCGTGTGCGTTTGGTTGTTCAGCCAAGTGACCGTTCTCGCTTCAACCAGTTGTCAAAAATGCTTACGCTTGAAGAAGACTCTACTACACCAAATAAGGTTACAGTGGAGTATGTCATGTCTCGTGGCAAGGTGTTGGACTTCCAGTCCAGTATAACAGGTGCAGACATTACTTTACGAGCACATGGGCTGGTGGCCGACGCATTGTCTAATTCTGTCAATGTCAAAGGTGATGGTGCGCCCGACTCATTCGTCGTCAAGGAAATTATGCCCGGTGCACCTGTTGTCACTATGACCATGGGCGGCCCCGGACAAGGGGCTATCAACACAAAGCCCACATTCAGCCCCAGTGCTGTCTCACGACTTGGCTGGTCGTTGCGACGAGATTGTGTGACCAAGGTCAGTACACTTGGGTCAACAACCATCAATGTCGTTCCCCTCAACAACTCTGCCACAGACTTGGCGTCATGGGGGACTTATTGCTTCCCACAGGTTGGTCGTATCTATTTGAAACAGCCAGCCTCTACTGACACAGGTACAGACAATGTTTTCGCTTCCGCAGAGTACGCTTCCAAAACTGGCTCTGTATTCACTTTTGCTTCGGGCACTGGGCATCGTGGTTCGGGGAAGTTTCTTGACTTTGATGGACGAGAGTTGGATTCTTTTGCGGCTTGGAAAACTGCTGTATCTGTCGTAGTAGGTGATAACTTACATGTAGATGACAAGTTTGACGAAGGGGCTGTCGTACATGACGGGACCACTATCAACGACCGCATGTTCCAGTCATTGAACAGTGTTCAGCA
>JGI25132J35274_1000558_pt1 | contig 9957 bp, 6 predicted proteins | sample ETNvirenome_6_30_FD_35274 | JGI IMG/M metagenome (IMG submission 35274)
CATAGAATTATAGAATCAGTAGAAGTCATGGAAGATTGGATGACTACAGAAAGTATTTCTGAATCCAAGTATCTTGATGGACATGTTACTCACTCAGGAACTAATGTGGCTTCTGGAGAACTTGATCACTTAGAAGGAGAAACTGTAGGAATACTGTCAGATGGATCTGTATTAGATAATCAGGTAGTAAACAATAGCGGTCAGTTAACAAGCAACATTACGTCTGCAACGACAATAATTGCAGGGAAAAGGTTTACATCTAAACTTATAACTTTACCTATATCAGTAGGTCCAGGTGGCAGAATACGTATAGGTAACAAAAAACGAATACATAGAGTGTTTGTAAAAATACATAAAACACCAAATTTCAAGTTTGCTGTATTTGCAACAGATACAAGTAACGTGTTTGACGAATCNACACTAACAGAACTTGTAACTAGAACTATTGCAAATCAATATGGTGAAGCTCCGTTTTTAGCATCTGAAACAAAAGAACTTGTGCCAAGAAGTCAAGGTTTTACAGATGGTCAATTTATAATACAGCAGGCAGATCCATTGCCTATGAATCTACTTGCGTATGAAGTAGACTTTGAAACAAATGATAACTGATATACAAATATTTCCGATTGATACAGAAGAAATGAGAACACAAGTGTATCAAGAAGCTTACAATGATGGAAACAGGCATCCATTCTTGCCTACTCATGTTGTTATGAGAAATGGCGAAATAGTAGGAGCATTTTCTACATGGAGTCCAACATCATACTGGTGGATGCATACACAAAAAATGCGTGTTAGAGATTCTAAATTAGTATTCCAAGGAATGGATACGTTAATGAGGCAACAAGGTACGCCTAAATACATTATGCCATGTGAACCAGAGTCAGCATTTTATTCTTTATTACAGAATAGATGTGATGTGCATCCTGGTTCTGATGGTGGTGATTGGACTCTTTTTACAAATAGGGACTAATGGCTTTTTTTACTGCAATGGCAATTGGAGCAACAGCAGGTGCATTGCTCAAGGGTTATCAAAAAGGTCAGCAAATTTCTCGCCAAAGAAATTTGTTAAGAAACCAAATGGCAGAAGTTGATAGACAAAGAAATACAGCAAAATTTAATTATTACAGTCAAGCTCAACAGGCGCAGATATTTGGTGATTATGAAGAAGCAAGAATAAGAAGAATACAGACATTCAAAACTTCACAAAAGATGGCATCAATGGGAGGTCGTGGTGCATCTTTAGGAAGTGGAACGCCTTATAATATTGTGTTGAGTCAAAAAGCTGAAAACGAAACAAATGTAAATTTGCATAAGTATAAAATAACTACTCAAACCAATAACATTAGAAATAAAGGAGATTCTGTTTATGCAGATTTGTCTGCACGACATAAAGCATTAGATGAACAAGAATCTTATTTACATAGAAGAACTAACGAAATGGTAGGCATGTCAATGCTTACAGGTGGATTGCAAGGAGCAATGCAAGGAGCATCTATATATGGTGCAGGTGCAACTGCTGGTGTTTGGGGTGCTGGAGCTACAACAACAGCATCTATGAGCGTAGCTCCACAAAGTTTAGGAGGTACACAAGGTATGGTACGTGGTGCATCTAATATTTATACATAATAATGTCAGTCCTTAATCCTTTTTTTAGACAACAAGTACAAAATCCTGGGATGGATGTTTCTGTTGCACAAAGACCTGTAGCAGATACCACACAATTTGAAGACGAATTGATGAATGAGCAAACCCAAGCTTTCAACGCTATGATGGAACTTGGGGTTGTATACGCTAAAGCTCAATCACAAATTAAAGAAGATGAACGTGGTTTAGCTTTAAAGAAAGCATCTAACGATATACTTGGCGATGCTAACACAATACTTCAAGGCTATGCTCAAAATAAACAGTTTGCAGTCCAAGGATATACTGTTGATCCAGGTGATAAGGGTTTTCATTCTTATGATGGTTTTGAACAAGATAAATCTGTAATAGAGTCTGCTATTATAGATAACTTGAAGACAAAGTACAACCCTGATGGTGATCAACGTCTATCAGAACTTATTGAAATACAAACAAAAAGTGCATTAGCTCAAACATTTGCTGATGCTGAAAAATCTATTGTTAGAAATGTTAACGATGAAGTGTTGACAAATCTAATGATGGATGGTCAACAAGCTTTAGATACTTTGATTAAAACAGGCGATTTTAGTCAAATACAAATTGTTGATGGAATGATAGATTCCAAACAAGAAAATGGATCTATTACTTACGGAAAAGCATTAGAATTTAAACGTAAATGGAGAAAAGAAGCTTGGACTGCGGTTGCATTGAACTTAACTAGAGCAGGTAGCACTAACGAAGATAAGGCCAAATACCTGCAAATGTTTGGCAATGCTTTAAAATCTAAACTTCCTGGCAAAAAATCAGATCAAGATCCTGCATCAAAACAATTCTTTCAGCATTTTAGCATTACTGATTTGTTAAATATTAATCAGTCTGTTGGAGCAGGTGCATATTCTCCTGAAAAAGCTATACAGGAAGCTACGTTGTTTCAGATGTTTGCTGAAGATCCACTAGAAGCTACAAAACTTTTTAACACTACTTTTGAATGGAGAAGAGAAAAAACAGGAAATAATAAAGGAAAACCTAATGGTTTTTCTATGGTTCCTGCATCTGGTCATTCATACGAGATGAAAACAGTTCCAAAAGGCAAAGGAATAGGAACCCTTGGAGATATGAATGAATTAATGTCATCAGCAGAAACAGAAGAAGATAGAGATTTAATTAAAGCAAATTTTGCAGGAGAAGCAACATGGCCTGCTGAAAAAAGAATACGTGTACGTGTTCCGTTGACAGAAGAAGATCATGTACGTCAAATAGAAGCTAAACTAAACGAATTACAACTTACGTTTTTAGATCCACAAGACGTTTTAACAAAAATAAAAAAATACGGAGATTCCAGATTAAAAGAAGATAAGTCAAATTGGGTTGCAGGGTCATTTGAAAAAAATAAAACAACTTTGTATAACTCAATTCAGCAAATGGTTGAAGGCTGGCGTTTAGTTCTTGGTGATAATGATGGTGTGTCTGCATTATCAATTGAAACAAGATTTGATAATCCAGAACTCCCATGGAATGACGAAGAAACTACAGCTTATGATGTTTGGAAAATAAACGATGAACGTGTACTTGATTTAAAAAACCAAGTAGAAATAGTACACAATATTTTAAAAGATGCACAAAATTTTTATTTAGATTTAAAAAATAAAAAATACAGTAAACGAAATGCATCAGAATTAAGAAAAAGGCGTGAAGCTTTAAAACAAAGAGTTGTTGATATTCCTACTTTAATAAATGCTGGTGACGAACAAGGTTTAAGAACATTAGGTAATAATTTAACCGAAAGGCTTTTGGGAGGAATTTATAATCAAACATATAAAGCTATTTTAAATCAATCAGATACAGGCCCAACAAATCTTGATTTAGAAAGAGAAAAACAAAAAAAAGGTGGTGGTACAGTAGAGGAAATTCATAAAAGAGCAGTTATTGAAACTTTAAAAGATTAATTATGAAAAGAATACAAGGTCGAAATCTTATAGGAAATGATCCTGAATTACATGCATATTTAAAAAGTTTAGACCCTTTTGATAAGGCAAAATTTTTTAAAATGTATTTAGAAGATAAAGAAATACCAGGATCAGGTTGGGCTATGTATTCTGAGCAAATTAGAGTGGCTAGACAACTTGGCTTGTTAACTTACGAAGATGATTTTTTTGCACAAAGAGCATTGCCAGGAGGTAAAAGCCTTATACCTTTTGAAACTGTTACAAGAAACAACAAGCATGGCATACCTGTATATGACCCAAACAACACAAGAAAAATAAATGTAGGTTTGCCTGTTCCTTCTTTAAGTGAAAGTGCAGTAAAGCCAATGCGAAGTGCTTATGCCAAAAACATCGCATCATTAGAAAAAGAAGTTAGTGATTTAGGATTAGATTTGAGTGAAATACAAAAAGCTAGTCAAGATGCATGGATGTTAGTAGCACCAACATTTAAACTACTAGAAGGTTATGAACAAGGAGCTATTGATTCAGGTGACTCAATAAATGCATCTCATAAAAGATTTTTATCTAAATATGCTTTATCAAAAGCAATAGCATTAAATGGCACACCAGATAGTCAAGGGCTAATTGATGATTTGTATCTAGGCACAAATTGGATAGTAAATATACCTGGAATGCCAGGTTTGAAAAGAATGATACCTAAAAACATTCCTTTTCAATTTGCATCAGATTTAACAAGTACAGACATTGAGTTTTTTATAAATGCATGGCACAAGCATGGAGTTGAATACAAAGATTATATTAAAAGCAAAATCAAAGAAGATGATGGAAATGTAAATGTATATGTAGATATTTCGCAAACTGGTGCTGGCTTGTCGTATTTTTTTGCTATGAATGGTTCATTAGTAGGAGAAGAAGATCCAAGTACACTTATTACGTGGACAGAATTTGGCGATTGGATGGAAAGAAAATACAAATTTGCCATGTTGAGTGAAGTTGAAAACTGGTTTAGGAAAAAAGATCCAGGCGATCCTAGAAGAGTTTTGCCTATATACAACAAAAGCAGATATGAAAAACTTATTGATATTATTAGAGATTTTGAAGATGCATTAGAAAACAACCCTGATCAAGTAGTTTTAAACAGATCGTGGGTTGACAATATGTTTTATGATAGTGCTAATAGTTTTATGAGCTTAAACAGAAGTCCTGTAAATTTAAGCGACATGCGACAATATGGTGATTTTAGCGGTGAATGGAACTGGTTTCTATCTGCACTAGATCAAAGAACAGAAATAGGTGCTATAGAATATGAAGTCTTAAAAGATTTGTTAACTAAAGTGTCTTCTAAAACAACGCCAGAAGAATTTGATGCAATACTTGAATCTGAAATGCAGAAATACTTTTTACAAGAAAAAGATTGGTGGGATACCTTAAAATCAAAAAATGCAATGTTTGGTCAGTATGCAAGTAGTGTTATTAACGCTATAAACAGAAGTGGCGACAAAAATAAAGTGCCTAAAAAATACAGACAAGATCCTAACTAATGATTGTAAGTCCACTAGGTAAACAAGATCCACAATATCTTAATTCTATAATACAGAGTTACATACCAAGCAATAGTATGCTGTTTTCTGAGTCTATGATGTATGGACTTAGGACTATGTGGTGGCAGGAATTAGTAGATGAAGCTAGGTTTGATGCAGAATCACAAGGCAATGTAATACCACAAGAAACTTTTAAAGATCATCCTAATTACAGACAAGGGATTGATTATTTTGAAGGTATAACAGAAGGCCAATTAGAAGTGCTTGCAGAAAACCATGATCGAAATATGCATTATGCACAATTGACACAGAACGTAAGTTTGTTTTCTGGCAAAGGTGCAACAATGTTTGGTGGTATGTTAGTAGGTGCTTTGCCTGATCCTTTAAATTTTATTCCATTTTTAGGCGTGTCACAGCGTTTGGTAAAAGGTGCAGGCTTGTTAAAAAACATTAAAACAGCATCTCAAGCGTTTAAAAGAACTCGCACACCACAATCTGCATTAAGCAGAACATTGACAGATATTGCTGATCCTATGATTGGTGCAGGTATTGCTAACATTGCAATATCTAATAAAAGGTCTAAGTTCCAAGAAGAACACGATGCTAAAATGGTCATGATGGATTTAGCTATAGGTGCAGGCATTGGTCTTGGAATAACTGGATTTAAAACTGTTAGAGCTAAGTTGGCTAAAGTTTCTGCTGAAAGACATGCAGAACGTATAGCTATGGGAATGGAACAGCTAGAAGCTGGTGAGTCATTAAATTTAGCACCACATCCATTGAAAGGCATAAATTACAATAACGCTCCTGACACAGTAATGAATACTCCTAATGGTACTGTATATTCAAATGCTGTTGTTAGAGTGCTAGACGAAAACTACTTAAACGTAGACAGCCTTACAGTCAACTCTGCTGACAATACAGATAATATACTTACAGAGTCATTAGANACTGCTAATGCTATGGGTTACAAAGGATTGTTTATCAAAGATTCAATGGTAAATGATCTTATACCAAGTGATGGAGGTGAAGTTATACTGTCAGAAATGGGAGATTCTAGGATACAAATAGAACGTATTGAAGAATCTGGTGGTGTAATTATAACTGATACTCTTACTGAAGCAGATGGAGTGTCATGGGAATATGTCGATACCAATAACCAATGGGCATACAATGAATCAGCTAATGTTGTTGCAGAAAGCATTCAAGATCGAATACGAGAAAGCATCGGAGAGTTTGCTGAAGTTTCTGATGTGGTTAAAAGATCGATTGACGAAATTGGTCAAGCCAGTAAGACAATTACAGAAACCGTGAACAAAGTAGGTCAACGTATTGTAGATGCGTCAAACTGTATAATTAAGAATGGCTGAGTTTAATATATGTGAATCTATGCTAGTTCAGAAGCATGGAATGTCACAAAAAGATGCACAAAAGCTTCTTACTGATTTAAAGCGTGGTGTAAGTCCTGAAAAAATACAGGATCGTGCAATGCGTGTTCGTGCAATGGCTGACTTTACTGCTATGCAAAGAGCTAACGCAGATGCACTAAACATGTCTGCTTACGAAAACATCCGTAATTTTATATTTGATCAAGGCGATAATACAGAACCAATGTCAGCCTTCAAAAGATTTATGTCATATATGACAGGATCTACCCATGAAGGCAGAACATTAAACTCTGTTGCATCTGCACAAATGTCTAGGATTGCAGGTGTTATGGGTAGGATTGAAGTTAACTGGATGCGTGAATCAGGACTTACAAGAACACAAGCACACAAATTACTGCGTGATGAATCCTTTGGTAAAATGGTTGTACGTGAGTTGTATCCATATAGTGGACAACAAAAAACTGGAAACACGTATGCACACAAACTTGCAAAGCATATTGCCAAAGAAAAAGAACGTGTAGTCAAAGAAGCAAATCTTGCAGGTGCTTCAATTGCTTATAACGAAAAGCATGTTACTACGCAGTATCATGACAAAACAAAGATGCTTCAATACGGTCCTACGTTTGAAGATGCTAAAGCCAATTGGGTTCGTGTAGTGTCAAGGATGATCGATGAAGAACAAATGATTAATCCTCGCGCAAATACTGAAGATGTATTGGGAGATATATTTGACCACATAACTACTGATCCAGATGGGATGGGTGAAAACTTCAGCTTAAGTGAAGTTATGTCACAGCAAAGATCATTGGTTTTTGCTAATGCAGATAAGTGGTTNGAATACAATAAGCTTTTTGGGCATGAAGATCCTATGCAGGCAATACTGCAAGGGCTAGAAATGCAAAGTGATAGAACTGTACTTATGCAAAGAATGGGTGCAGATCCAGAGATGGTTTACAAAAAGATTGTTGGAGATTTAAGAACAGCTTATTTAGAAAGGCAAACNCCAGGAAAGTTTTTTGATCCTGGTGAAATGGAAGTGCTGGATTTTCTTGTAACACAAGGCTATGACGAAAATGCTTTGCTTGCCAGATTCAATCAAATTAACGGACAAGCACATATTGTTGGGAATCCTACTATTGCTAAGTTTTCAGCAATGGCTACAAACTTTCATATTATTACTAAAATGGGTAAAGCAATGCTTGCTAGTTTTAGTGATATATTATTACAGGCAATGAACTTGAACTATCAAGGACAAGGATTTTTACAGTCTTATTATAATGTGTTCAAACAAATGAAACGCACGTTTCCTGTAGTTCGTGACACAATGCCTGTATCTGAAAGAGATATGTTTGCAATGCTAGGCATTGGTATAGAAGGAATTATAGGATCTACAGTATCTAGGTATATTCCTGTTGACTCATTTCCAGGTAAGTTTTCTAAGTTAGCTGACTCTATGTTTTTCTGGAATGGTTTGAACATGTGGACCAATGCTAGTCGTGAAGCACACGCACGCAATATATCTAATTGGTTGGCACGTAATGCAACGTCTTCATGGTCAGGTTTAAATGCTGATTTGAAACGTGCATTAAAAATGTATGGTATTGACAGCAAAGATTGGGAAGTTATAAGTAAGCATGGCGTTTATGATATAGATCATGTAGATCCGCTTGATAACGCTATTAGCAATAGAATGCAGTATGTAACTCCTGACAAAATAAGAAGATCCTCACGTAGCAAACGTGCAGAAGCAGTTGCTAAAAAACTAGAAATTTATTTTGTACAAGAATCAAGGTTAGGCGTTCCACAAGTAGGTGCAGATGATAAAGCATGGATGATGAGAACAGTTAAACGTGGATCTTATCCATCTGCATTGCTAGAACAGTTTTGGCTTTTTAGAAGTTTTGGCGTAGCAATCGCTAGACAAATGTATCCTAGAATGAAACAAATGGGGATTGGTGCTACTTTACAGCACTTGACACCTGCAATTGTGTTGGGTTACGCTTCATTATCAGCAAAGGCTTTAGCTCAAGGTAAAGAACCACCTGATCCTATGGATGCTGGCGTAGTTGCTAAATCATTTATGCAGTCAGGAATACCTGGATTAGCTGGTGATCTTATCTACAGCAACTTTACACAATACAATTCTGACATTATAGACTTTGCATTTGGTCCATCTGGTGGCACGATGAAAGATGTGGTACAAGTATTTAGAGGATTAATACAAGGTGACAATGAAGCATCTAAAGCTTGGGGTGCAATATCCAACAACCTGCCTTTTGCTAATCTTTTTTATTTAGAACCTATTGTAAACTATGGGTTTTTGTATCACATGCAAGAAGCAGTAAATCCTGGTTATCTTGAAAGAATGGAAAGAGCAGTTGCAAATTTACAAAAAACAGACTATATAGAAACATTCAGACCTTCTACCATGTATCAGTAATATGGCTGTAACATCTACAACAACAAGACATAGCTTTACAGGAACAGGAGCATCTTATTCTTCTGGTGGTACACCAGTAGGTCAAGGTCCATTTTCTATTAACTTTGTAATTATTGATGCTACGCACATCCAGGTTTACTGGACAAAAGGTTCAGGAACTAATGGCACACCCATATCTAGTGGTGATTTTACTGCTGGTGCATCAGGTTATCTTGTAAAAGATGTTCATTACACAGTACAAAATGCAGGATCAGGATCAAATGCATCAATAACTTGGGTTGAATCAGGGTTTACAGTTAGTAGTACAGTCATATTTCCTACTTCTAACGACACTATTGTTATAACTAGAAATGTACCGCTAACACAGATAACAAACTATCAGAACAATGCTTCTATTGATGCTGAAACCATTGAGCAAAGTTTTGACAAGCTTACTCAAACAGCACAACAGCTAGATGATGGAAAAGATTATTCATTTAAATTTGCTTCTACATTAACAGGTGCAACTGGATTTAATAGTAGTGCTGAAACAGCAGGCACATTAAATGTTGCAAAAGCTGATAGAATTTCAAAAGCACTAAAATTTGACACAAATGGAGATATTGGTGTATCTACGTTTGACCCTGATACATTTGCCAGTAGTGCAGAAGCAAGTGCAACAAGTGCTACGGCTTCAGCAACATTAGCAGGCAACTATGCTGTTAAAATAGATGGTGTTGTTACTGGTTCTGATTATTCATCTAAAGCATGGGCTATTGGAGGTACTGGTGTTACTGATACAGCAAGTGCTGGTGCATCTAAAGAATGGGCAACTGAAACTGCAAGTTCTGTTGACACAAGTGAATACTCTGCAAAAGAATATGCAGTAGGAACACAACGAAGAGGACAAGCAAATGGTGGTTCTGCAAAAGATTGGGCAACATATACATCAGGAACAGTAGACAATTCAGAATACTCAGCAAAGAAATATGCTAACGATGCAAGCACATCAGCAACACAATCAGCTAATTCAGCAACAT
>JGI25132J35274_1000560_pt1 | contig 9937 bp, 18 predicted proteins | sample ETNvirenome_6_30_FD_35274 | JGI IMG/M metagenome (IMG submission 35274)
TGCAAACGAACAGTATCAGAATCACTACTATTCATAAGTTCGATCAAGGTTCCAAAGGCTACAGGTGCTTTATCTACAAATTTCTCTTGCATACGCTTAGAAATCTCTCTGGATAACTCTCTTTTCAGCTTCCAGGCTTGATTTACGATGGTATGAGAGTTTTTGTAACCTGCATTGACAGCAGATTGTACTGCATCACCAGATTCGCAGTAAAATTCTATAAATTTCTGCTGTTTTTCGGTAATCATTAGGCTTTTCTCATCCTTTTTTTAATCATTTTGTTCCGCTTTGCGGTTTTTTCAGACTTTTCAAAGTCTTCTTTGCTAGGCGCACCTTCATCTCCAGGTTCTCTCATTTTTTCTCCAGAACCCTGCTCGATTCTTTTACGCTTTTTATGAATATTCTCGTAAAGTCCAGCCATATTAGTATTTTTTGCTTGCTTTTCTAAGTCGTTTTTTAAATGCACTACTCTGTAAAAAGTTTACAGAAGGTAAACGCTTGTTTGCTTCGGAAGGTGTACCCATGTGAATCCCTGCTTCCTTAGCATTGCTTGCTTCTCTGCCTACAAGTTTATTTAATTTCTTTTTTTCTTCCGTAGAAAAAGTCTTTTTGTACTCTAATGCAGATGCTTGTAAGTCTTGGTTGTCTGTTTTACCTCTTGCTCTGTCTGATAAAAGCTCTACACCACCTTTCTGCATAAAATCACGCATATCACTAGATATGTTGTCATCACCCATTACAGATTTAGTGCCGTATTTCTTTGACCTTTTACCCAATCGATCCAATACAGAACTCTGTTCTGCTCTGGTTCGTCTGTCTACGAAAATATCCATGTTAATCCTTTTTGCTGTTGAGGTATTTCAAGAATCGCTTCTTGTAGTACGTAAACTTCTCAGCTATCGGCATAAAACTCAACTGTGAAGATGTAGGATTCTTCTTGCGCTGTTTCATGCGCTTAGAGTGCATCTCATAATCTTTTCTTGGGTGTGACTTTACCTTGCCACTATCTCCGTAGGCGACTTTAGCCATTACGCCCTCGTATACATTTTGCCGACAACAAAATCACGCTGAACACCTTTCTTAGCATCTCGTCTCTTTTGAAAGATTTCCTTCAATACCTTATTACGCATATTAAATATATACTTCTCAACTCCTGGTTTTTCAAGATCCTTTATCGGCTTGTATTCTTTTTTCTGAACAGGTTTGTATTTTGTCCTGTCAGGCTCAGACGTTTTGTATTTAATCGTTTTCCTTGCTGTGCTTAAAGCAACCTTCATCTTTTGAGGAATTACGTTCTTAGGCTGTCTTTTCTTATTTAAGACCTTATCTACAATCTTTGTTGTAGGTAAACCTATATGCGATGGAACAAAAGGAACTTTACCAGACTTAATGGCATGATAAGCCGTATCAGTTAGGCTCTTTACTGGTGTTTTTTTACGAACACCTGTTAAAAACGTGGCTGTGTTGCTTGTTTCTGACATTAGTAAGTTTTGCTAGAGGTTCCAGGTGTCCCTTTCATGAGTCTACGCTTCATCTCTTTAAAAATATAGCTCATTCCACCTGCTTTGCCACCAGAAAGAAGTTTTTGCTTACCTTTAGTCCTAAACTCCATTTCTAAGTTGGTGTGTGGCATCGTCTCTTTTAAGAACTGCTTATAACGGCCTTGACCACTTAATGTGACTTTATCCTTCACCTTTGGCGCAACTTCCTTAACAAGACTTACATTCGTCTTATAAGACTTCTTTGTGCTTTCAGATGCAGGTATCGGATTTGGGTAATTCCGTTTTTGACGGACATTGTGAAGTTTGACTTTATATTCTGGACTACTCATTGCTATCTCCTATTACTACTTAATTACTCCCAAAATAGAGAGAAGGAAGGTCTACAGAGTAGACCAACGCTACTTTTGTACCCCCCTACCCCTTACGGAGATTTATATCAGTACAGGGTACGGCTATCAATTTCATTGCAGACAAATAGACATGCAGTCATGTGTGTAGGTAGTGATAACGTACTTCCAGACAATTAACCATAACAGGTATGTTAACTCGTTCTTACCTATACTTACAGCACGTATGACTGGTGATGTAATCATTCAGTTCATGAGTGCTTGGTAGTTATTATAGAGAAGTGGTTAAAGTCACAGTCAAGACAATAATGCATAGCATTGATATTGTTGCGTTTATCTCGGCTTACAACACCACATTTGTATCAGTTTTATGCAGTACAAGCGCAAGTTCTTGCCACCACAAGATGTGTGCCATTCGTTCCTCATGTCACAATCTTTGTTGTCATGTCACTTGCAAACTCCGTGTGTTTCTTAGTCGGCAAACTTCATTATCTCGCTCAACAAGGTCCAAACCCTTCTTTCTTATGAAAGGGTTTGTCCTCTTGTCTATAACAGGCAACGTCAAACTTGTGCTTCTTGTAGTTCATACAGGTGTATGTGCTATGTAGAGAAGTACGTAATGCTAATGCCTAACTAAAAGGAACGATATGGCGAAGCAAATCAACAAAATGTTAAAACAAGAACTCGTTATGTACATCGTAGATGCTACACACGAAACAGAACATGAGAGAACGCCTAGTGAACTCACCGTGATGTTGAAGAAAGATTTAGTAAAACTGGCTGAACAGATTTACGCACAGTCCTTACAGGAAGAGCCTGCGGATGTACCTGTAGAGAAATTAGATGCTGGTAATTCTAATTACTTTCACATGCACTTTCAGGCTGGCTTTCAGAAGAAGCTACAGGATGGCACAGAACTACCACAGGATTGGGGTTGTGCAGTTACGTTTCGCAAACTTGACGATGGCAAATGGGTTTGTCACAAGTCCAGTACACGTAACTTAGCCTGGATGACGAAGCCGAAAGTTGTTTATGCAGGTCGCTATGAGCCTGGAGTAGAACGTGAGGTTATCTCGGTAACTGAAAGAGATATTAAAATGTTGAAATACTGGCTGACATCTGGTCGGTATGGCAAAACAGTATCTCAGTATTTTAGTAACAGCGAGTTGCCAGAGTATGATAAGTGCGAGGTTGGCAAACCGATGTACACAGACGAAATGCAATCACGTGCGGTAGTTCAGGTGAAACAAGGCGAAGCCATTCCATTCTGAACACCACAACAAAGTAAAAACCCCCTGTTCGTTGTGTGGGGGTTTTTCCTTCTTTCTCATAAAACATACATAGGAGTACGATATGCGTAGACTTGGACCAGATGGGCATGTGAACGTCATTCATGATGCTGAAGGTGTATTGATACATCGAGAGCGTGTGATTGGCGACACAGATTGGCATGAATACGGCTGTAAAATGCTTGTGAAGTTTTACAACACAGTTCATCCAGACGAAAACATTGTCATGCGTGACATTAAGCATTATGTAGACATTGATTTATTCAAACGTATTACAGGTGCTAATGTTCATTACGTAATACAATACCTTACACATTACGAAGGTAATGCAATCATGAGTGAATACCGTGATTGGTTATTAGATATTGCAAAATCCAAGGCAGAACAACGCCCTACAAGCCTTGGTAACGCACCCGAAGCTGTCGAAGCATGGCGCAAAAACAAACACACCAATAAGTGGGAAATGTACATGAAACCTACTGTTTGGCGTAACTGCATGAACAGCATGAAAAGCAAAGGTATCAACCTAGAACGTGCGCCACGTACTGGTGAACCTGACGAATGGTATACAGAGCATACAAGCCAAAGTCCTAAGACTGCTGGCGAAATGATCAAGCCAGATTGGAACAAATACAGGCTTATTAATCACTTTCATGCAGGTGATCTTACGAGTCATTGGGATGAAATCGACATTACTTTCAACGAGCATGGTGCTTCAGCTATGCCAGTAAAGTATCTGCGTACCGATTTGGATTATTGGGAACGTAGTGAGTCATTTGCAGAGCAAAATCTAAATCAACTGACCACAACACAAGAATGGAATGCTTGGATTGATGGTCGTGAGGTTGATCTCTTCCAGAAGGTGCAGGATGCAATCGCAGATGGCTTGCCTGTACATGAGGTTCTTACCGAGTATGAGCAATACTGCATCGAAGAAGAGATGTTCCAGCGTGAAGCACGTGTCGAGATAGCCGTACAGGACATTGATCGTCCGTATCAGCACGAAAACATATACAGTACCAACGTAAAGCCAGCCTTTCGGAAGTACACTTCCAGAGAATTACAACGCATAGAAGAAGAACAGCTTCAGCGTGAACCCCTTGATTCGTATCCAGGTGGTTTGGTTCGTAATACTGGCTACGAAGTACAGCCTATGCCGTTCTAAGAGAGTGGGAATAACCCCCCTGCGTTCCTTGAGGGGGTTATATCCCTTGTTTTAATGTTAATTCTAATATGAAAGGACATGATAAAACTATGCGAATTTGTTGTTCAGTTCTTTGATGAAAAAGGCTGGACTCCTAAAAGGCTACTGATCTGGTTGGCTGTTGGTTGGTTCTTCCAGATCGTAGCTGGTATCGGTTTAATCACATATTTAATTTCACAAGCGTACTTAACGTACCAGAAAGGAAAAGATGGCGGTAATGAAAGATCAAGTCAACGAGATGCTCTCAGGAATTGGCCTGACAGTTCAGGAAATATCAGAGCAGGAGACTGTACAGAAGGTAAAGAAAGAGACAGAACGTGGGTTAATTAACGTGGCAGGTTTTGTTAAAGACACGTTCCTCGGTTTTGGCCTTGGCATTTTACTTACTGTATATATGACTTTGGCAGTTCCTACGTTGAATATATATCGATCCTATAAGGGTAATAAGGGTTTGGTAAAACATAAGATTAACCTTTGATCACTATGAGAGTGCTGGGCGAGTCCTGGCACTCTTTTATTTTTTTTGGTGGTCGAGCAAGGACCGTAAGGATTTTATGAAATGTAAAGTATGTGGTGCAGTTCCTTTTATACCTATGAACCCAGACTATTGCTCGCTTGCTTGCAAGGCAGAAGATGCAACTGCAAGCTATGAGGCGAGTGTACTAAACGCATGGAATATCGTACATGATCACATTCGAGCTTCAATGGATGGAATACAATCTCAAATTAGGAATGACATCGTTAGAGGAAATAAAAGTCCTAGAAGCAATCAGGACTAATGGGATTGAAATTAGTGAAATGGAATTTGATACAGTCAAAGAGACTGTGGAAAGGACTTACAGACTATTTAAAGAAATTGTTGATTTATTTATATATGAATTGGAAAAACAACAGGGCAAAGACCCTAAACAATTATCATTTTTAAAGGACGACAATGGCAACATTGATTTGTAAAGATAGAGTCACAATGAGTGACTTACAACAGATGAGTACACCTCCAGCAACGTCTACTCATTTTCCTATTCCTCATCATGAAGCACTAGGCGAAGTTATAGACCAAATGGGATCTATGAACTTTGAAATGAAAGGCGAACCACAGATTGGTATATCTCATGAGGGTAATCGCTGTTACTGGCTGATGGAAGTTGCTAATGACACGTTGGCAAGAGATTGGTCAACAATTATTGGTGGCAGAAACAGTCACGACAAAAGCTTTAGTTTTAGGCTTTTAGGTGGTTTTAACGTGTTTATTTGTGAGAACACACAGGCAACTGGTGAGGTTTCAGTTACTTTGAAACACACAAAAACATTGTTGGCAATCTAAAGCCAAGAGTGACCAAAGCACTTAATGCAATAACGCACCAAAACTTAGTACAAACAGAACGTATTGATGCTTATAAAAAATATTTGCTTCCTGATGAAGATTACGAAAATAAAGCGATCAGAGATGATCAGGGTGCTATTAAAGCCATTAAACGTAGTTACGAAAGTTCACCTTATATACATGATTTTGTTATCAGGAGCATGTATCAAGGTGTTATATCGCCTAGTTCAGTCAAACTTGTACTTGATGAATGGCGACAGCCACGATACGAAGAGTTCTCAGCACGTAACGTGTGGTCGTTAAGTAATGCATATACAGAAGCATTCAAAAAGTACAGCAATCCAGAACAACTCTTTTCAAGAGGTATCAAACTAACAACTATGATGGATAAATTAGCTGGTTACGAAGCACCCCCAATGCCTCAATCTGATGAGGAAATGGAGGTTGCATGAGACAAGAGTACGTTATTCTTGACTCTATGGAACAAAGCATCATTTACAAGGCTTTGAAAGAATCAAATATGATGGAAAAGTTGGCTAACAAAATCCTAAACGGTACTTCAATACCCGAAGATCATGTCGTAGAGGTATTGCCCGAGCATAAAGGTCCAGAAGTCAACAAGGCATCCGATAAGCCATTTTAACATATAGTTCTCCGTTGGGGTGGTTGACATTACTTGCTAGGTATTATAACATTACTTGGTAATTTGTCAACCCCTTCAAAGGATTTTTATGGAACGTCATTTCAAAACTCTACGTGAAGAATGCAAGTTCTTTGGTGTGCGTATGCAGACAATTAGCGACCAATTAAAAATGACACAGCCGTATGTTTCCCAAGTTTTGGCAGGTAAACGTCAGAACTCGGCAATCGTAGGGCTATGTATGGACCTATTGAAGCAACGCAAACACGAACTAAAAGAAAAACTATGCCATGACAACATTCGCACCACATGATACTGAATCCAGATCAATAGGTATTGGTACGTCCGATGCTTCTTCTCTGATGGGTGAAGGTTATAAAACCAAGTNCCAGTTGTGGGAAGAAAAGACTAATCAAGTAGANCAGTCGGATGATTTTNTAGAAAGNGCATTTTGGGGTACAGAACTAGAAGAAACTATTCTACGCAACATCCCAAAGTTGATGCAACAACGTGGTTTCCAGTTTGATGACCATAAAATAAGAAAAGATGGCAAAACATACTGGAACAAAGACATCCTCATTGAAGACAAACCATTTATATATGGTCATTTAGATGGCAGGATTGGACTAGAAATAGCAGAAATTAAGTTCCAATCAGGTTTTTCTTACAAAGCTTGGGAAGAGTATTACGTCCCTAGATATTTCTACTGGCAAGGTATATGTGCTTTGGCAGTAGTTCCTAACGCTCCATCATGGCGAATTTATTCGTTATGCAATGGCGAAGTCGTTTGGCGTACTTTGCATCGTGAAGAAGTCCAAGACGACATTGATAAATTCTTGGCAAAAGCTGAAGAATTTTGGCGTAAAAACGTGCTTGAAGGAGTACGACCTGAACCTGAAAGTGAAGAGGATCTGATTCGTGCATACGATAAAGATAATCTTAAAACTGTTGTTGCAATGCCACATGTCATCGACAAGCTGAAGCAAGCAGAACAGCTTAAGAATCAGGCTGACTTAATCATGTCACGTGCCAAGCGTTTGAAGTTTCAGGCAAAGCTTGCATTAGGCGAAGCTGATGAAATAACAGATGCNGATGGCAATGTTTTGTATACCTATAGGTATGTTAAACCCAAAGTGACTCTTGACTCAAAGNTAGTCAAAGAGTTGTATCCACAAGTTTATGAGGAATGCTCCAAAACAGGTGAACCATCTCGTAGATTTGTGAACAAACAAAAATCTGAACCAGAGTTTGAATTATGACAAAACAAGTAAGTGTTGCAGTACAACAACATGCAGGACAAATTGCTGATGTGATAAGCATGAAAGCTACTGTCCAAGATGTGTTGAAATCACAAATGCAGGAAGACGTACATTACGGCAAAATTCCTGGTACTGGTGACAAACCTACGTTGCTGAAAGCAGGTGCGGAAATGCTACGTATGGTGTTCAACATGAGTACCATTTGTGAAGCGACTGACGTTACTGTTGATACGGACGACAAAGGACATAAAACCTACGAAATCTGTATGCATATCCTAAACAAAGACGGAATCAAAGTTGCTACAGGCCTTGGCACTTGTTCAACACTAGAATCTAAATACAAGTACCGTAGTCAGCTTACAGATCGCACAGTACCAAGCGAATACTGGAATGAGCGTGACAAAGCACTACTTGGTGGTCCACAATACAGTCCCAAAAAAGTCAAAGGTAAGTGGCTTATTGCTGAACGTGTTGAGCATGACAACCCTGCTGATTACTACAATACAGTCAAAAAGATGGCTAAGAAACGTGCAATGGCAGATGGCATCTTGACTGCTACTTGTTCTTCTGACTTGTTTACACAGGACCTTGAGGACTTAAATGCTAATTTTCAGCAGTATGATGGTGTTCAAACTGAAGAAAAAAAAAGTCCAAAAATCATAGTGGACGAGGAACAGGACACGAACACCATTAACTCTGAAGCTGTTGCCAAAGCTAGTCCTTCACAACAGGTCAAAGAATGGGAACAGCTTGTCAAAGAATCAGATGAACAATCAAATGATCCATTGCCAATNCCTGTAAGTCTCCATAATGGCATGGCTAACGATGAAACAGTACAAGCTATACTTGGAGACATGTATGAACACAGGCTCGATTGGTCTGAATTTGTTAAAAACTGGCCTAAAATCTCATCAGCTATGATGCAACTCAAGGAAGATTATCAGGATCTTCTTATTGGATACAAAGATGAGATTAAGGCTTATCACAAAGGTAATAAAGGTATGTTATGAGTAGTTACGACCCATTTGCAGTGGTTCCTTCCCAGCATCCAGACGATAAAGAGTTAGTTCAGCGCAAAGAAGTTTTAGAAGCAATAGAAAAAGTCTCAAACTTTCTTGAAAAAGCTGATTACGTTAACTCTAAGTCGTTAGTTAATGCACTTGATGAAATATATCATTACATACAGGAAGGAGATTATGGGTCGTGACAACTTAAAATACAGGCAACGTCCTGTTACATATCACAGTATTGAGTTCAATAGGTACAAAGGCAAAGACGTAGGATTTAAACCATCTCATGAAGAAATAGATAATGCCGTAGAACAGTTTTTGGCAAAAGGTGGATCTATTCAAAAATCAAATCATGGTGCAAGTCCTACGCTCGACAATGATGATAAACCTTTGACACCAGACGAAATTCAAAACATTTTAGAAGAATGGAAAATATGAAGGAATATGTATCAGAAGAAGAATGGGATGCAGTTCATGACTTTTTTCGTGAAGAATATCGCAAAAAACATCCAATACGTTGGTGGATAGAAGAAATTAGGTTTAAATTTGACATGTTAACAGCACGATTTAGGAAAAATGATGACATCCCCTTCTAATGGTCTTAAAGAAAAGCTAGATGTTATTGCTGATGCATTGGAAAAGAAACTAAGCCCATACGCAAAAGGCAATCAATACAAGCTGGCAAAACTTTTAAACAGGTATAGCATGGCAGATATTGTAGCTACTGCTAAATACGTTAATAATAAGTTTAAAGGTAGTAACTATTACGAGTGGTCACGCAAACCTAACGTGTTCTTACAAGACAGGTTTGACGAGTTTCACGAAGAAATGTTACGCAGAACGCCACAATTTTTAAAAGAAATCACTAAGCAATCTAACAAAGAACATGCCGAAGATAGGAACCAACAACAAAGACTCTGACCCAATGGTAGTCTTAAGGAGAATCATTGAAAAAGTTAAAAAAAATCCCCGTCCAAGAAAAGTTGATAGCTGGAAAGCTGGAACAAAAGAAGAAACTACGGATCGCCCTTTTGAAGAATTTACTAGAAACGGACTTAGCTACGTCAGGTTCTTTGAATTGGAGCAAAGTGAACAGGAAAAACTTGATAAGTATAGAACCTACCTCGAAGAAGCAGGACTCTTTTCTCACAAGGATATTACCTTGGATTCTATTGGTAATTATATATTTTTAGAACGACAAAACGCAGATCCTTCAAGGCTTTACACTAAAATTAGACAAAGTAAATCATTGGTATTGTCTGGACCTCCAGGTACAGGTAAAACTACATTAGCGTGCGCTATAATGCGTAAATGCTATGACCAAAACAAAAGTATTGTTATCAAGCGTTGGTATCATTGGTT
>JGI25132J35274_1000562_pt1 | contig 9903 bp, 13 predicted proteins | sample ETNvirenome_6_30_FD_35274 | JGI IMG/M metagenome (IMG submission 35274)
GATCCGATTCCTACATCTCCTGCAGAGTTTATAAGTAGTCTAACATTAGCCGCTACATTAGTTACACCATCTACTATAGCTAAATCTCCTGCTCCAGTTACATCTGTGCTTATACCATAATCTTTACTATTTGACTCTCCTGTTGAAATAATTAATTGTGGGTGGCTTGAACTTCCTGCTGCTCTAAATATTTCTAAACCTTTACCTCTAGGGTCTTGAGTTCCAATTCCTACTTTTCCCTCATTAAAAGCTAAAACATTTGAATAAGTAATTGTATTATTAATTTGATCGAAAACATATCTTACATTTCCACTTGTAACTGATTGTTTTAATTTTAATATAAAATTATCATTACTTGGAGAATAACTCCATTGTTGATAAACACCACTTGTTGTAGGTAAAACATTCAATTTTGCATCTGATGTATTAAAATTGGCTGCATCATCACTAAAAAATAAATTTCCTGTTTGTGTTAGTTTCATTTGGTTGAAAAGCGTTCCAGCATTTTCAGTAGCAAATAATAATGTGCCATTGTCGGTGTCAATTTGATCCATTGTAATTCTTGCTTTAGAATCACTTAAATCACCATTTTCTACAAAATCAATATAAGGAGCATTTGAGCTATTATATATAATTATATTTCCTCCAAAAGTTGCACCACCAGTAAATTCGGTAGTTCCAGTAACTTTTAATGAATCGGTTTCTGTTTCTCCTACAACATCAATTCCTGCTGCTCTTACAGAAAGTCGAGTAGTTCCGCCTGTAGAAAACCCTAATGTGTTTGTAGCACTTCTAAACATTCCAGTATCGGGATCACCATAAAATGTGTGAGTAGGTGCTCCTTCCGTACCATTTGTAGGTCCTATAGCACCACTTACAGAAAGTCGCACTGCTGTGTCGGGAGCCATATTAATACCTACATAACCACTAGCATCCATCGTTACATATGATGTAGTTCCAGCTTGTAATTGTATACCGCCTGCTTGTGAGTTTAATTTTAAGCCACCACTAGCACCTGAGTCTGTAGATATAATTCCTGAATCTGCCCATCCTGTAACACCTGTATATCCAGCACTAGTCGCTATCATGTCAAGTTGTGCCGATTCACCTACTACCTGCACACGTGCGTTCGCGGCAACTCCTGTGTTATCATTTGTAACTGCTAAATAAGATATGGCATTTTGTGATAGAACTATGTCTATATTTCCTTGTACATTTTCACTACTGAGAAGTCTAATTGCCATAATTTATATTTCTTCAAAGATAGTTAATTCTTAGAAGACATTTTTTTAATTTGTTCTTCAAGTCTATCTATTTGTTTTTGTTGCTCTTTCATCGCTTCTACTAAAATAGGTATTACACCTTGATGACGCATAGATAATTTGCCATCTTCATTTTCTCTTACAAGTTTTGGTACTACTTCTTTTACATCTTGTGCAATAAACCCTATGTCATCTACAATATTTGATAGACCAGGTTTTTTCCATGTAAAAGATACACCTTGTAAACTTTTAATTTTATCTAAAGAATTTTCTAGTGGTTTTATATTTTTCTTTAAAGTTATGTCAGAAGGTGAACCATATGCAACCACATCACCTGTAGTTGTTATTGTTCCTGTTGCGCTTATTCTTGTTCTTTCAGTGCCATTATTAAATTGCCAATATGCACTTGAATTATTGTGACCTATGTAAGTATTATCGGAATATGATATTATTACAGTTCTTAAAGTTGTGCCAGCATAAAAAGCCAACAAAGGATAGTCTGCGGCTTGTATGTTAATCGATGTAACACCTGTACCACTGTATTGACTATTTCCACCCACAGTAAAATTACCTCCAGATAAATATGACTGATCATTTGCTCTAAATCTAACTTTTTCAGTGCCATTATAGTATAATCCTAAATACCCTTCATTTGAAAAATATTGTTCAAGAGCAACTATTTTAGTTCCAGTAGATGGTGAATTTGTAAATATCTGTATACCCGCTGTACCTGATCCCCAAATTTTGTGTAAAACATTAGCAGTTCCTCCACCTACTTGCAATGTAGCTGTAGGTGATGTTGTCCCGATTCCGACATTTCCTACATTAAAAGCATAACCACTTGCATAAAAATATAAGGAATTATAACCTGGACTGCCACTTCTATTAAAACTTTGAATAAAACTATTACTTATTTCTATATTTTGTGTACCACCAGTAGTACCTACAACTAGTTTTTCATTTGGGGTAGTTGTTCCTATTCCTACTTGTCCATTACCAAGAATAGTCATTCTTGTAATCATGTCAGCTGGTAAATAATTATTATAATTTAAACCGAACTCCATTTTTGGTTGCAAATAATTTGGTGTGCCTTGAGTATTTACAGTTCTAATAAACCCTCCATAATTATCGCCCCAGTTATTTAAATTAATTTGTGCACCATCCCCTGAAGACGATCCTGTACCAGCAGAAAAATTGGCTACAGTTGTTATCCCACCACCTGCCGCAGCTCCATGATTGACTGAAAGTTTATATGTAGGCGTANTCGTTCCAATTCCTACATTTCCATCACCTAGAATAACCATTTTTTGAGTAGCATCATTTAAATTTGCTACATCATCAGCATGTGTATAAAAATTTAATTGAGTGCCCCAATGAGTTGCGCTATCACTTCTTGAACCTGTTATTCCTGACCAATGAGTTCCTTCAGTTGTTGTTCCAGTAGCAAAATATATTCCTACCATATCATCAGCATTATTGGAAAGAGTATTCATAATACCTTTCATATTGCTTCCCTTGGTTATTGTAGCAGAATAAGCGTTTGTTCCACTTGAACCTACATGTAATGATGTATTTGGACTTGTAACATTTATACCCACTTCACCAGTAAAGTAACTTTCTACCGAGCCAATTGAATGTTTAACTGTTCCTTCTTTTCTTAATTGTAATATAAGACCATCTGTAGATTCATTTCTTCCAATCTGCATAGCAGTTCCACTGGTTGATGCTACTTCTAAATTACCTGTACTATTGTCATATCCAAAACCTCTTTGATTAGAAAAACCAGATGCTGGATTTACAACTGTATTACCAAAAAATATATCACCAGTTGAATTTTGCACTTGCATTGCAATGCCAACATAAGAACCAGTAACAAACCTTACTAATTTTAAATCATCATTATCGCCACCAATATCACTTCTAATTGACCAATGCCAAGAACCAACATTCCTAACTGTACCTGTTCCTTCAACTTGACCTCTTAACATTAATTCAGTATAGCCACCTGTACCATATATAGACATACCAGTACCTCGAACATCTAAAGTTCTATCTGGTGATGTAGTTCCAATTCCTAATCTATCAAGTGAATTATTCCAATATAAATCTGCGTTACTTGAAAGAGTGTCACTTGCTGACCAAAAAGCTACTCTTGTTGCTGTACCAGTTCCTTTAACTGTGCCTGTAGTAGGAGTTGTCCAAGTAGGGTTTGAATTTCCACCAGATGTTAATACTTGACCAGATGTACCATAATTAGTACCAGTAGAACCTACAGAAATAGCTCCAGTATCTGTAATTCTTAATCTTTCAACACCAGTTGTAGAACCAGAGGGAGCAGTTTCAAATCTTATATATCCTCCATCTGTATTAGTAGCAGTTTGTTCTAAATGAATAGATGATAAATAACCTCTATTACTAAAACCTGTAAGTCTTCCTCCAGCAGTTGCTACATCTAATAGTTGTATGCTTTGAATTTGTCCATTTTCATCAAATGCAACTTTTCCTGCAGTAGTACCAATTGTAACACCATCTAATGATCCACTCAGTGATTCACATTTAAAATCCCAGGTTTCGTTTCCTGTTTGAGTAACCGATAGAAATTTTCCATTATCTACTAAACTAGGAATGCTTATTACATTGTCTGTTTTGTTTAATGTGACGGTAGAGTTTACGGTTAAAGCACCATCTATAGTTTCGCTACTTAAGAATCTTATCGCCATGTAAGTAAATTAAATTTTATTTAACTTACCGATATCAATATTCTTGCAGCGCCAGTAGCTAAAGCAGTTGTAGTTGTTATTGTTACGACAGTAGTGCTTGTTCTTACTACATCACAGTAAATTGTATCGTAAGTTGTTTTATCATATAATTGTACAATTACATCTCTTGTACCTAAGTTATGTGTAACTGCTATAGATGTGTATNNAATCTAATNCCTCCTACAGTGCCATCTCCAGCTCTAAGTTGTAATAAACCTCCATTACCATGTTCGTTTCCTGATAAATGAACCGAGGCACCTCTTGTATCTCCTGTTGCACCTCCTCCAGTAATAACTATCTGTGCATTATCTGAAGCATCGTTAGTGTCTGAAGAAATTAAACCGTCTCCAGTAAAAGATAGATTTCCATCTATAGTTTCGCTACTTAAGAATCTTATCGCCATGTAAGTAAATTAAATTTTATTTAACTTACCGATATCAATATTCTTGCAGCATTAGTAGCTAAAGCAGTTGTAGTTGTTATTGTTACGACAGTAGTGCTTGTTCTTACTACATCACAGTAAATTGTATCGTAAGTTGTATTATCATATAATTGTACAATTACATCTCTTGTACCTAAGTTATGTGTAACTGCTATAGATGTGTTTGTACCATCACCTACATTAGCCGCATAATTTAAATTTGTTCCTACACAAGACTGGACTTCCGTACAGAAGTCTGTTACTTGTGATGCTGTAATTGCTATATTTTGTTCAGACATTCCAGTTACAATACCATGAGTATCAACTGTTGCACTTAGTGATTTTGCTGCACCTCCATATGTTCCGTTAGATGTTTGAGTATCTAAAGAAACTGCTCCTGCCGCACTAACTGTAGTTCCTCCTGTAGTAGGGAAACTTGCAATACCTGGTGTTGTTGCTGTTGCAATGCCTATATTATTTTGAACTGTAATCCAATCGGTAAGTGCTCCACTTCCTGCGGAGGTAGCAGTTTTACAAATTAGAGAATCTCCGACTTCTACATTTTCACCATAAAAAGTACCTGCTACAGTAACCACATAAGTATCACCTACAGCACATGCAATTTGTGTACCTCTACTATCTAAAAAGTCAGTTGTACCATCTACCTTACCAGTGCTACCATCGAACCCACCTTTAAATTCTAAAAGTCCAGTTACAGCAGCATCTACATATGCTTTTGTTGCTGCGTCTTGAGCATTAGTTGGGTTGGTTACATTAGTAAGTTTATTTGTGTTTATGTCAAAGTCTGCGTTTGGAGCTCCTAATAAGTTAACTGGAATTTCATTACTCGCTTTTCTTTTCTGAGCTGTTCCATCTAATACAATAAATTCATCAGTATTAACCCATGATTGAGTCATGTCTGGTAAATCTTCTAATTGTAAGCTATATGTTACTGTATCAGTAGCAGTAACTGTTGCTTCTAGCCCAGTATTGTGTGCAAATGTTATTGTGTCTCCATTTACAACTGCCTCAGAAGTTGTACCATCACTTATATTAAATGTCGTTATTGGTTCTGTACTTGCAGTTACCGCAGTTATTTGTCCTTTTTTATTGTAAGATATACTCGCTGGATAGGCAACAGATCCTGCTGCAGCACTTGGAGCATTATCGTCCATTGTTATAGTTACTTTTCTAGTAGCACCTGCAGTTGTAGTAATAAACCCTGTTTCACCATCTATTGTTGCAGTTTGACCATCNCCAATTGTTTGTGCACTTCCTGAACCTCCTGCTAACACCCAAGTAACCATACCTGAAGATATCGCTACCCAGTTATTACTACCTGTATGATAGTAGAGTTCATTAGTATCCGTTCTATAAATAAGTTGTCCTTCACCCGCTAACCCTGAAGGGTTTGCTGATACATTATCGACAATAAAGTTTTTTATCTCATTATTGTCAAGATTGATATTAGATAAATATTTTATTGCCATAATCTTTTATTTTAATTAAATGTTACTACTCCAGTAAATCCTGGATTAGCTGGTTGAGCAAATGTTAATGTTACTTGTGTATTGTCGACAAAATCTACATCGCAAAACACTTCATCACCTGGATTTGCTACCGTACCCGATAAAACTGTTACAGATGGTAATTTATTTAATCCATGAGTAACTGTATATTGATTGGAGCCACTCAAAGAAAAAGTATAGTTCGCATCTGATGTACCAGGATACGTAAGCAAAGATATAAAATAATCTTTGTTTGCTGTTAAGCCATTTTGACTGTTCTTATGAGTAACTACAATATCGTAATAGTTTCCACTCGCATCTACAGTTGCAGAGTTCCAAGTAAATACTGCCCATTTTGAGATGTCATCACATTGTGTAATTAATACATCTGCTCCTAATAATCCAGTTTGATAATAACCAGAAACATCTGTAGTTGGTTCTACAAGTTGATATTTACTTAATTTGAATCCTGTAATTGCTGTAAATGCTACAGTGTTTGCTCCTTGAGGATCAAAAGTTAATGTGCCTGATCCTACAGGAACTGTGTTAGTGTAAACAAATCTTAATGCTTGAGATTGAACAGCCTCTCTGTTCATGTATTCTGCAACAGATTCGAGTGTAAAGTTCTTGGTTGCAAAACTACTATCGGCATCTGATCCAATCCATTTATCGGAACCGACTAACTTGGTGTCTAAGGGATAGGTACTAATTCTTGCCATAATAATTTATTTTAACAAAGGTAATAAATCTTTTTTTTGTTTATTTCCTTATAATTTTTGCAGTCTTTTCTATTCCACGTGAAGTAAAATAAAAACCTAAACTCATAATCACTATCTGACCGAGCAAATCTACATATTGGTTTTGAATATTAAAACTTCCAATATTACCATCTGTTATTGAAAATATAGTGTAAAGCACTAAACTAAAAATAGTAAGTAGGGGACGTATATTCTTGCTGAGCCATGAATCTGATTGCATGTCTGCGGCATGTCGTGATGTAATTTCTTTTTCTAAACTTAATTCATGAGACATAAAGATTTCAGTCATTTGTTTTTCAAACTCTGCTTTTTCATCTTTAGTTCTTACAAATTTATCAACTACCCCTCCTAGTTTTTCTGCGATAGAGACTCCAGCTCCACCAAATAATTTTCCAAATAATTGTTTCATGATAAATATTTATATTCTTCCTTAGCATCATAACTTGGACATTGCTTTGTTGAAAAGTCTCTATGTCCAAATATTTCTGCATTCGGATGAAATTTTTTTAATAAGTTTAATAAGTCAAGTAAAGTAGATTTTTGTTCTTGAGTTCTTGTATCTTCCCAATTTTTCATTTCCTCATCCATACCTCCAATGTAACACACTCCAATACTAGATTTATTATGTCCTTTACAATGAGCTCCTGGTGTGTCAACCATTCTGCCATATTCCATTGTACCATCTAAATGAACAATGTAGTGATATCCTATATCAGAAAACCCTCTTTCTAAATGCCATTCTTTTATTGTAGCAGCACTAAAATGTTTTCCTTTTGGTGTAGCGGAACAATGTACTATAATTTTATCTATGTTTCTCATAATTATTATTGTTCAATCCAAACTCTATTTATAGATTTTTGCAACTCTTCTCTTGTTACTTGTATTTTAAATGATATATCCGCGGAATATTGCATCTTAACTTTACCAGCTTTATCTAATATAGCTATTACTGGTACTGAAGTAATGCTTTTTTTAATATGATCAGGTTGTTCTTCAAGCCAAGCATATTGAACTTTTGCATTTTGCAAACCTCTTAGATTATAATTATTTCTTTCGTTCCACTTGTAATTAAAATGTATTACTGTTACTTTATTTTGTGCATATGTTGAAAAGCCAAAAAGTAGAGTTAAAATTAAAATTAAATTTTTCATCTTTTATAAACTTTATCTTCTAGTTCTTTTATCGATTCTTTATTATCTAATATATCTTCTTTTAATCCTTCAGTAGATTTTTCTATTTGTACAATTGTGCTTCTAATTAATTCATCTTTTAATTGAAACTCCATTTTTTGCACAAACTCATCACTACCAAAATTGTCAATTTTATTATTTATATCTTGAATCTCACCTTGTAATGTGAACCACATACTCGCGAGGGATATAACTCCACCCACAAGCATAGCTATAGTTTTAAGATCAAGTTTTACCTGAGTATCCTCTCCGATAGATTTTGCCATGGTTTTATTCTTTATTTTTAATTATATAATCTTTAATGTATTTAATGTCATCCTTAATATCAGAAATATCTTCTTTCATATTTTCGAAATCATTTTTAATCAATTCATCTTTATAAGATAATTCGATTTTTGTCACTTCTGGTTTAGGTAGTTGTTTGGCTAATGCAATATCAGCTTTTAATGTAAAAAAAACAGTAAGCAAGGAACCTAATCCAAGTGCTCCTGCAATTAGCTCTTTGATTGTTAAACTAAATTTGCTTTTTGGATTTATTCCTTTCATGTTTTTAATTTTCTACATATACATAGTTAAACGTAATATCGTTTGAACATAAGCTATTAGTTTGAATATAATCTATTTTCTCTACCATATTGCTACTAATTTATCTGCTGTTGTTCCAGTTGCCATTACTTGCACAACTTGTATTGGTAGGTATGATCCTACTTGACAATTGTAAAAAGTAATAATGTCACCCGCTACAGTTCTAACTGTAACATTATAAAATTGTGTTGCTATAGTAGTTGCTGCAGTTGCATCGCCTACATAAATTAAACACCCTTCATTGTTTGATGTTGTAGCAACTCCACCATTTGTACCTCCATATGCAGGATAATTAGTGTAACCCTCTTGTTGAGAATAAATTCTAAAGTTATCATCATAAGTTGAATCAGTACCAAATATGTTGGCACTTAATGTTAATTCATCTGATCCGACTAATGCAGTTACTTTTGCAATTCCAGGATTATCAGTATTTAAAACAATATCTCCTACCTTTACTCCTTTTGTTACAAAGTTTACTTCTTCATCTATTAATGCATCTGGCCTTACGATTAAATAATTTTCAGGATTTGCTTGAAATATATTAGAACCAAATGCTAATTGTGTAGCAGAATCTACTGCTGTTACTAAAGCATTAGCGGGTGTAGTGGTATTGTATACTCTATCTCCGACTAATACTGGTAAAGGTTCTACATTTAATTCAAAGTTTGCACCAGAATCTACTAACTTATTAGTTGCAGTACCNGTATTAGTGCCTGAAGTAACTTTGTTACCCACACCTGTGACTGCAATAAAATTTGGATTTGGTATTGGTATAGTGTCGCTTGGAACTACTATAAGTGCTTGACCCGTGTTAACGGTAATCTTTGGATACGCCATTTTTTTTTATTTTGAGGTTAAAAATCTCTTTTATCTATCGTATGGAAATATACGGTTCAACGTATCTCTACGCTTACTACACCCGCAATCACCATTCGTTACTTTTTCGACTACCTTTTTTATACCCGTAGCCTTGGTAAATTTTTCTATACTATCGCCTATGCCTCTTGATCTTTCCATAATTATTTACATTCACACGTTTGGTTAGGACAATTTGAAACATTAATGAGTAGTTTTGATATAAGCCAGTTCCATATACATAATGCTTTACACCATGTTTTTTGAATCCATAATCCTATTTTAACGAATAATTTACCCATTTATTTTTTTTCTAATTTGTTTTTTATATCAGAGCCTATTTTATTTATTTTATTTTTTACCTTGTTTTTCAACTCTTCTTTTTTTTGTTTCCTACAAGCAGCTAACTTAGTTTTAATTGCCATTTGTTTTTTTGGATCACTAGGCATTCTAGCTGGTCTTTTGGGATTATTTGCATCTGGCCCAAGAATTTGCATTTTACAAGTTTCACTCATTGTTTATTTTTTTTTTTTTGCTTTAGATTTTTTTTCATAATCAGCTAAAG